>Ga0209061_1000354_pt1 | contig 128331 bp, 118 predicted proteins | sample Coa_R1_10_FD_187157 | JGI IMG/M metagenome (GOLD analysis project Ga0209061, IMG submission 187157) | Surface soil microbial communities from Centralia Pennsylvania, which are recovering from an underground coalmine fire - Coalmine... | ecosystem: Environmental > Terrestrial > Soil >... | reverse complement strand
CGGTCAGCGGCGTTTTTTGACGGTCGCCCCGCTCTGCTGGTAGGGCGTATCTCCATGGACTTGCTGTGTTGCGACATTACCGAGCTGCCCCCGTTGCGTCCCGGCGCGTGGGCTGAGCTGATCGGCCCCAATATTCCGGTGGATCGCGTTGCCGAGGCGGCCGGAACTATTGCCTATGAACTCCTGACCCGAATCGGGCCTCGGGTGCGACGCAGGGAAATTCAGGCGTGATGGTCGTTCTGGACGCTTTGGCGGGGCTTGGGCGTGCCGTGCTTTTGGCCTGCCAGGTCTCGGGCCGGCTCGCTTTGTTTGCGCTCCAGGGGCTTTGGCACATCGTCCGGCCGCCGATCTACGGCCGCATGCTGGCACGGGCGCTTCTGGAGATCGGCTATCTCAGCTTGCCGGTGGTGGCGCTGACGGCGGTCTTCACCGGCATGGTGCTCGCGTTGCAATCCTATACCGGGTTTTCGCGATTCTCGGCCGAAAGCGCGATTGCCAACATCGTGGTGCTCTCCATCACCCGTGAACTAGGCCCCGTGCTGGCCGGGTTGATGGTGGCAGGGCGGGCGGCCTCGGCGATGGCGGCCGAAATCGGCACCATGCGCGTCACCGACCAGATCGACGCGCTGGCTACGCTCTCAACCAACCCGATCAAATACCTGGTGACGCCGCGATTGCTGGCCGCCAGCATCGCGCTGCCGCTGCTAGTGGTGGTGGCCGACATCTTGGGCGTTCTCGGCGGATTTATCATCGCCACCTTCAAGCTTGGCTTCAACGCCACAACCTATCTGCGCAACACGCTCGATTTCCTGCAAACTCAAGATGTCGTCTCGGGCTTGGTGAAGGCTGCCGTGTTCGGGTTTATCATCGGCTTGATGGGCTGTTTCAACGGCTATCACAGCCGCGGAGGGGCGCAGGGGGTCGGCGCGGCGACCACTGCTGCCGTGGTCAGCGCTTCCGTTCTGATTCTCGCTTTTGATTACGTCTTGACCGAGCTTTTCTTCAGCCGATGAGCACGCCGAAAATTCGCATCCGCGGCCTGACCAAGACCTTTGGCGAGAAGGAAGTGCTGCGAGGGGTGGATCTCGACGTCTTTTCCGGCACCTCCCTGGTGGTCATCGGCGGCTCCGGCAGCGGCAAATCGGTCTTGCTGAAATGTCTGCTCGGGCTCTTGGAACCGGATTCCGGCCGGATCGAGATCGACGGCCAAGACGTGCTTGCTCTGCCTCAGGCTGCGCGCGAGAGCGTGCGTGCACAAATCGGTATGTTGTTTCAGAACAGCGCGCTCTTTGACAGCTTGCCGGTTTGGGAGAATGTGGCCTTTGGTCTGCTCGCACGTCGAAAACTCAAGCGAAAAGACGCCTATGTCCGCGCCGGCGAGGTACTGGCGCAAGTCGGGCTCGCGCCTTCGGTCTTGGAGCTTTATCCGGCGGAGCTCTCAGGCGGGATGCAAAAGCGCGTGGCGCTCGCCCGCGCCATAGCGGCAGAGCCGGCGATTATGTTTTTTGATGAACCGACCACCGGCCTTGACCCGATCATGGGCGCCGTCATTGACGGGCTGATCGTGGACTGTGTGAAGCGGTTGGGAAGTACCGCCGTCGCCATCACGCACGATATGGCCTCGGCCACGCGGATCGGGGATCATGCGGCTATGCTCTATCAAGGCAAGATCATCTGGCACGGGCCGGCCACCGAGCTCTTCAACTCCGGCAATCCGGTGGTGGACCAATTCACCCACGGCCGGCGAGAGGGGCCGATTGAGATGGAGCTGCGCGGATGAGCACGGCGGAAGCAGAGCTGCGCCGGCTTTTGGACATTATGGTCGCCCTGCGCGACCCAAAAGACGGCTGCCCGTGGGATCGGGCGCAGAGCTTTGCCACCATTGCCCCTTACACGATCGAGGAGGCTTATGAAGTGGCCGACGCCATCGCCCGCAACGCGCTGACTGCTTTGGCCGATGAGCTCGGGGATTTGCTATTTCAAGTGGTCTATCACGCACGTCTGGCCGAAGAGGCCGGTTTGTTCGCCTTTGCCGATGTGGCCCGGGCAATCGCCGAGAAAATGTTGCGCCGGCATCCACACGTGTTCGGCACGGCCCCCAAACGCGCTGCCGAGGAGCAGGCCGCGGCTTGGGAAGCGGAAAAGCACGCCGAGCGCGCCGCCCGGGCGGAAGCCGGGGCGCTGGCCGGGGTTCCCCTTGCACTTCCGGCGCTGACGCGCGCCCAGAAGCTCTCCGCCCGCGCCGCCCGCGTGGGCTTTGATTGGCCCGATGTCCGTTCGGTGTTGGACAAGCTGGAAGAGGAAGCGGACGAACTGAAAGCCGAGCTGGCCGAGGCGGATCCCGCGAAGCTTGCCAATGAGCTCGGCGATCTGCTCTTCGTTGTGGCGAATTTGGCGCGCAAACTCGGCCTGGATGCGGAAACCTGTCTGCGCGCGGCAAACCTGAAGTTTGAACGGCGATTTCAAAATCTGGAGCAGCGTCTTGCCAGAGAAGGGAAAACTCCGGAAGATGTTTCGCTTCCCGAAATGGAAACGCTTTGGAATGCAGTAAAGAGCGAGGAGATACGGCAATAATGGTGGCACAGTCTGCTTGACTCTGCGGTTGACAGAGGCTGTTGAGCTCGCTACGCCCCCGCGCCGATTTCCCTCTTCGCCGTTTTTTTGTCCCGCCTTCCATGGAAACATTCTGATCAATGCCTGTGCATGCATTTATCTTCCCCGGCCAGGGTAGCCAAACCGTCGGTATGGGCCGCAATTTGGCCGCAGCCTTTGCCGTCGCCCGCGAGGTCTTCGAGGAAGTGGACGAGACTCTGAAGCAACGGCTCTCCAAGCTGATGTTTGAAGGCCCTGCCGAGGAGCTGACCCTGACGGAGAACGCGCAGCCCGCGCTCTTTGCCCATTCCATGGCGTGTTTGCGTGTCCTGGAGCGGGAAGGCGGGCATCCGTTGGCCGAGATCGCAGTGATCGTGGCGGGCCACTCGCTGGGCGAATACTCGGCGCTCGCGGCGGCGGGAGCGATCTCCGTCGGCGAGGGCGCCCGGCTCCTGCGGTTGCGCGGGCAAGCCATGCAGCGTGCCGTTCCGCCAGGCGAGGGGGCGATGGCTGCGCTCTTGGGTGTGGAGCTTGATCAGGCGCGCGAGGTTTGTGCCGACGCGGCGGTCGGCCCGAACGGACGTGAGGTGGTGGACATCGCAAACGACAACGGCGGCGGCCAGGTGGTGATTTCCGGCCACCGGGCGGCCGTGGAACGTGCTCTCGAACTCGCGAAAGCGCGAGGCGTGCGCCGCGCCATGGTCTTGCCCGTCTCGGCCCCCTTCCATTGCGCGTTGATGGCTCCCGCGGCCGAGGTTATGGAGGAAGCGCTTGCGAAAACGGAGCTCTCCGCGCCCGTGGTGCCGATCATCGCCAATGTGACGGCGGCCAAAGCCTCCGATCCTGCAACCATTCGCCAGCTGCTCGTGCGCCAGGTTACGGAAACGGTGCGTTGGCGCGAGAGTGTGCAGACCATGATCGAGCTTGGGGTAGACAGTTTCATCGAGCTTGGCGCCGGGCGGGTGCTTTCCGGCTTGGTCAAGCGCATAGCACCCGATGCGAGTGCGTGTTCCGCCGGCGCGCCGGCCGAAATCGAGCAGGTGCTGAAGCTGCTCTAGCAGCGCCCACTTCGGAGACGGGAAGGATGGTATGTTTCGCTTAGATGGCAAGGTTGCGCTCATCACGGGCGCTTCCGGCGGCATTGGCGCCGCCATCGCGCAGGCGATGGTGGCCCAAGGGGCACGGGTGGTGCTTTCCGGAACCCGCAGGGACGCCCTCAGCGCACTTGCCGATCAGTTGGGCCAGGCCGCGCACATCTGCCCCGCGGATCTCCGGGAGCCGCAAGCGGCGGAGGCTTTGGTCGCCGAGGCGGAAGCCCAAGGCGGGCCGCTGGATATTCTGGTGAACAATGCCGGCTTCGTGCGCGACCGGCTGGCGCTGCGAATGACGGACGAGGACTGGCAAAGCGTGCTGGACGTTGATCTGAGCGCGCCCTTTCGGCTCGCACGCGCGGCGCTGAAGGGCATGGTGCGGCGAAGAGCGGGGCGGATTATCAATATCTCTAGTATTATCGGCGCCACGGGCAATGCCGGCCAAGCGAATTACGCCGCGGCCAAGGCCGGGTTGGTTGGAATGACCAAATCCCTGGCGCAGGAAGTCGGCTCGCGCGGGGTTACCGTGAACGTGGTCGCCCCGGGGTTCATCGCGACGCCGATGACATCCGGCTTCTCGGACGAGCAACGGAGAGCACTTTTGCAGAGAATCCCGTTGGGACGAATCGGCCAACCTGCGGATGTGGCAGCGGCGGTAGTGTTCCTGGCCTCGGATGAAGCGGGCTGGATTACCGGCGCCACCTTGCATGTCAACGGCGGCATGGCGATGGTATGAACGCAACCAAACCGATCAAAATTTCGCGCCACCTTGGCGCGGCGCGTGAAACCATGCTAAGCGGCCTCCGTTTTGTCCGGGGCGGCCGGGGCGGTGAAGCGTGGGTGGGAGCGAGACGTCGCAACCTGTGTGCACAAAAAAGCGGAAACCGGACGGCACGGAACGTAGTCTTAAAGTAAGTTAAGTTTAAGCAAGGGAATAGCAAACGCATGAGCGAGATCGCCGAGAAGGTGAAAAAAATCGTGGTGGAGCACCTCGGCGTGGACGAGGCGAAGGTGACCCCCGAGGCGTCGTTCATTGACGACCTTGGCGCTGACAGTTTGGACACGGTGGAGCTGGTAATGGCTTTCGAGGAAGCCTTCGGCGTGGAAATTCCGGAAGACGCCGCGGAAAAAATCAGCACCGTCAAAGACGCGATTGAGTATATCGAGCGGCAAAAAGCGGCTTAAGCGGCCAGGGGAGTGGCAGGCGGGTGAACGCGATGCGGCGCGTGGTGGTGACAGGCATGGGCATCGCCTGTCCACTGGGCATTGGGGTTGAGCATGTCTGGCAGCGGCTGATCGCCGGCGAATCGGGAATTGCTGCCATCCGATCGTTTGATGTCGGCGATCTGCCCGCGAAGATCGCGGGACAAATCCCCGACGGGCCGCGGGCGGAGGGAAAATTGGATGTGGCGGAGTGGATCCCCCCCAAAGACCACAAGAAAATGGACCGCTTCATTCAGCTGACCCTGGTTGCGGCGACGGAGGCGGTGGAAGATTCGGGCTGGATGCCGGAAGACGAACCAAGCCGCTGCGCAACAGGGGTCATGATCGGCTCCGGGATTGGCGGCCTGCAGAGTATCTATGACGCCTCGATCCTGGTGCATGAGGGACGTGCCCGCCGTCTCTCGCCGTTTTTCATTCCCTCCGCCCTGATCAATCTCGGCGCGGGGCATGTCTCGATCAAATACCGTTTCAAAGGCCCGAACCATTCGGTGGTGACGGCCTGTGCCACCGGCGTACATGCGATCGGCGACGCGGCGCGGCTGATCATGCTGGGCGATGCCGATGTCATGGTGGCTGGCGGGGCCGAGGCTGCAGTTTGCCCGCTCGGCATGGCCGGCTTTTGCGCATCGCGGGCGCTCTCGACCGGCTTCAATGACCAGCCCACCCGCGCATCCCGGCCTTGGGACAAAGACCGGGATGGCTTCGTCATGGGCGAAGGGGCGGGCATTTTGGTCTTGGAGGAGCTTGAGCACGCCAAGCGGCGGGGCGCCAAAATCTATGCCGAGGTCGTCGGCTATGGGCTCTCCGGGGACGCCTACCACATCACTGCCCCGGCGGAGGGTCACGAAGGCGCCTATCGCGCGATGCAAGCGGCGCTCCGAAGCGCCGGCATGACACCGGACCAGATCCAGTATGTCAACGCGCACGGGACCTCGACTCCGCTGGGGGATGATTTGGAACTGGAAGCGGTGGAGCGGCTGTTCGGCGATGCGGCGCGGAATCTTGCCATGTCGTCCACCAAATCGGCAATCGGCCATTTGTTGGGGGCGGCCGGCGCGGTCGAGGCGATTTTCTCGATACTCGCGATCCGGGATGGGGTGGTGCCGCCCACGCTGAATTTGGATCAACCGAGCCGAGAGAGCGTGATCGACCGTGTTGCGCATGAAGCCCAGCGGCGCCGCGTGAACGCGGCCCTATCCAACAGCTTCGGCTTCGGCGGCACCAATGCTTCCATTATTTTCCGCGCTATCTGAGTGTTAGAAGCCTACAGTCTTGGGTAAAAAAGCACTGCCCTCAACTGATCGGCCCGCACGGGGCTCCGGCCCCACGGGGTGTGGCCCGTATGCCGCGCCGCATGGCGATATGCCGCACCGGTGTTAGCGGCCCGGCCTAGCAATATCCCGTGGAGGCACGCCGTATTTGCGCCGGAACAGTGTACTGAAGTGCGCCGAGCTGTTGAAACCGTGCTCAAACGCAATCGCAGTGATTGACTGGCCGTCGCCCTTGGCGATCCGATCATAGCAGAGCTCAAGTCGTCGGTTCCAAATCCATTCCGATGCTGACATTTTGCTTTGTCGGAACAGAAGGTGAAGATAACGGAGAGAAATACCGTTTGCGGCCGCGATTTTCTCCAGGGATAGATCGGGATCGCTGATATGAGCCTCGATCCATCGCTGGACGGCTCGCAATCGTGCCTGGCGAACCGAACCCTCTGCTGCGGGCAAGTCACCCTCGCTGGAAAGGAGCGTTAACGCGAGCATATCCATAAGCTGTTCGCCGAGATGTGCGCGCGCATTCTCGTCCAATTTCGAGCCTTCCGCGGCGAGCGTGGCGCAAAACTCCGTTGCGATACGGCCAAGCCCCCTCGTCGTGTTAATCGGAGCCGAGACGGGGATCCGCTCTTTGGGGAAACGCTCGGCAAATTCGGCACGCGGTATTTCGAGATAGAAAGAGCGAACATCGCCTTTGCAGCGAAGCTCATACTCCTCGGTGGCGCAGAATAGAGCACCCCGCGCTGCGTTCGAGCGGTGTGTTGCATCACGCTGTATGACATCGATATTGCCGCTATAAATAAGCTGAAGATAGTAGCAATCCTTGTCCAGACGCGCGATATGCCGACTGCTGCGCTGGATACGCTGTTCCGAAAGCAAGATGTCGGTCAGGACCACCTTGCCGAATTTGGCCTCGCGGATAAAACCGCGATACTCGTCGGGACGCGTTGCTCTGACATCTACGTGCACGTAAACGTCGCAAATCGCTTCGCGCCAGGCGGCGTAGCGCTGTTTCGGCTGATAATCGTCGGTCGTGAAGATAATATCCATGGAGCCTCCCTTGGCTCTGCCGCACCGATTCAGCCGGCGAACGGAACCGCCGATGCGGCTACGCCGCTTTCGTTAGCCTTGCTTAGATTTGGGAGAGGCAAGTAGCGTACCGGAAATGCACGTTCAAGCAAAAACTGTGCGCTCCGGAAAAAGAAACGGGTGCCGTGCGGTAGTAATACCCCCCGCCGTATTTGGCTGATCCGCCTGCTTAGGGAGGGAGGAAAGAACGATATGCGCGCGCTTGGGCGCCTGAACCAAGAACAGATCGTGTTCGGGTTGGCGATCCTTCTCTGCGCCGTTTTCGCCGTTGCTCTGCCGGGCTTTCTTGCGGTGAGCAATTTGCTGAACCTTGTCCGTAGCGTATCGATCCTCGGCATTCTCGGCGTAGCGATGGGGCTCGTGGTAATCGGGCGAGGCATTGACCTCTCGCTCGTGGCGTTGATGGCCATTTCGGTCGCCTGGACACTGCAGATGGCGGCGAACGGCATGCCCCTTCCGCTGGCGGTGGCCGTGGGAATGGCTTTTAGCGTCGTTGTCGGGACAATCACCGGCGTGCTCATCGCCTATGTGGAGATTCCGGCAATTTTCGCAACGCTTGCGATGGGGACGCTCATCTACGGCTTTGGTCGCTACCTGTTGTTCAGCCTTGACGTGATCTATTTGCCCAACAACGCACGTTACCTGTTGTGGCTTGGGCAGGGCTCGGCCTTCGGTATTCCTGTTCCGATTCTGGTGTTTGCTGTTGTCTGTCTCGGCGGCTACCTTTTTCTTCGTTACACGAAAGCAGGGCGCTACTTGCGCGCGGTGGGCGATAATCTTCAGGCCGCACGCATTACCGGCGTTCCCGTACGGCCGATTATCGTTATGCAATACATGCTTTCGTCGCTGATCGGCTTTGTTGCGGGGATGGTTACGATGGCGTCTGTTGCCAGCATGAACACCCGCATCGCCAATTCGACCTATGTGTATGACGTAATTTTGGTTGTGGTGCTTGGTGGTATCGGCCTTTCCGGCGGTAAAGGCCGTATTCGCAACGTCGTTGTCGGCACCCTCCTTATCGGCGTTCTGCTGAACGGTATGACGATTATGGATATCCAGTACACAGTCCAGAACGTCATTAAGGGCATCATTCTGCTTACCGCCATTGTTATCGACACGATCCTCAATCCTCGCGACGAGCAAACCGCTCAACAAGGGGATATTTAGCATCGTTTGGCATTGTCATTGCAGGGAGGAAGATATGCGATTACTCAAGATAGCCGCTCTTGCGGCCGCTGTTGCGCTCGGCGCCGGATCAGCGCTGGCGCAAGGTATCGACGACCCACTACGCGCCTCTTACTACAACGCGTTCGTGGGCAAGCGTGTTGCCTATGTCCCTGTCGCAATGGGCTTTGACTTGACCGAGGGATGGGCTGCCGGTCTTCGCGCGGCTTTGGAACCGCTCGGTGTGAAATTCGAGATTCGTGATCCGAATTGGAGCACAGATGCGGGCGCGCAGGCTATCACTTCGCTGATCGCTGAGAAGCCCGATGTGATTGTCGTCCACAATCCGGACGTGCAGTCGTACGCACGCTTGCTGAAGCGGGCCGAGGAGGCGGGTATTTATGTCGTCCAAATCAATATGAAATCGACGTATATGACCGACGCTTTTGTCGGAGCTGACTATGTCGGAATGGGCGAACTGATAGCCAACCGTCTCGTACAAAAATGCTCGCCGGCAAACGGGGGCAGCGGTAAAGTCGCCATCACGCAGGGTGTGCTGACAGCTGCTGCTAGTGTGTATCAAATGCAGGGGATCACCAATGTCCTCAAAAAGCATCCTGAAATTCAGGTGGTGTCAAACCAAGCGGCCGACTGGGATGCCACGAAAGCAAGAAACATCGCGGCGACGGTTATCCAGCAGCACCCCGACTTGTGCGCCATAGCCGGATTTTGGGACGTGATGGATGTGGGGACTGCGGCGGCGATCAAGGAGTCGGGCAAGCACATTTATCTGATTACCCAAGGCGGTGGCAACCAGTCGGCATGCGATGGTCTCGCTAACGGCACGTATTCCGAGGTGATCGTCTACAATGTTGTCGGTCAGGCCCGCGATATGGCCGACTTAATCAAGCAGATGCTGCAACTGAAGCAAAAGCCCGGCACGATGAAGACGGTATTGTTCACGCCCCTTGAGCTCTTGACGAAGGACAATATGAAACCGGGCTCGTGTTGGAGTCTTGCCGCGAAAAGCAAATAGCGACGGTGATAGGCGGCGGGCCGGCTTTAGGATGAACAGTCCAACGCATCAGCTGCCCGCTGCCGCTTTCCGTAAGCTTCCGTGCTCGGTGTGTTTCCGAATGACTGACCATACCGCGCCGACCACGGCCCCGGAGAAGATGCCTTCTTCCGAATCCGAGTGACTTTTCATGAGCGTTTTCGAAACAGTTGTGCGCTGGCGCTATCGGTTTCTACCGGACCATTTGCTTGGCGAGCTGCTTACTAAGCGCTGGATCGACAATGCCATCCCGCTTCTGATTCTGGCCGTAGCGGTAATTGCGTTCGGCTGGAAGATACCGGATTTCTTCGGTATTGTTAGCATTGATAACCTATCACGTCAGTGGGGCGAATTTGGCCTTCTTGTTCTGGCTCTTACATTTGTTATGGTTGCCGGCGGTATTGATCTCAGCGTCGGTTCCACGTTTGCTCTCGGCAATATTGTTGCGCTGGCATTGCTTAACGTCGCGGGATGGCCGGTTCCGGCAGTCGTCGCTGCAACGCTGGCCTGTGGCGCCGCAGTCGGAATGGTCAATGGCGCGCTGGTGGGTTTTCTTAGACTCAGGGCATTTCTTACCACACTTGTCACGCTCATCATCGTGCGTGCCGTCGTCGATATGCTGTTGTTGCACTATTCGGTGCGGATCGCCGCTGCTTTTGTCGATTCCAACGTATGGACTTTTTTCGGCGAAGGGTTCGTATTCGGAATTCCGTTCAGTGTGATTGTCACCGGCGTGCTGGCCGTGGTGATGCATCTTGTGTTGACCCGTACCCGCCCCGGGTGGCACGTGTTGGCGACCGGCGGATCGCGACGGTCTGCGCATAACGTGGGTGTGCCGGTGCGAAGAGTTGTCTGTGCTACTTATGTGGTTTCGGGCACACTCAGCGCGCTTTCCGGTGTACTGTTTGCTTCCCGCTTGAACGGAGCCGGCGCGGACACGGGCGTTGGTCTTGAGATCGCTGCTCTGACCGCTGCCGTTCTTGGCGGCAACAGCCTTGGAGGCGGGCGCGGGTCGGCGGGAAAAGCCGTGATTGGCTCTATCACCGTGACCATCATCATCAACAGTCTCGTACGTTTGGGAGTAACCAGCGGTGCCAACTCTTTGCTTTTGGGGCTTGTTCTTCTTGCGGCAGTGGCGATCGACGTACGATGGCTGAAGAACAGGCACAAAGTTCTTTCCAAGGTTTATGTGTCACCGACCTACGCAGCGCTACCCCCGGCCCCTCCGACGGAGGGCGTATCCGTTTATGCCGTGAATGACAGGCTGCGTTCGGTCGAGTTGATCGGACTGGGCAAGATCGACGGCCCGGAGGACGTTATTCTTGACGAAGACGACAATATTTATGCCGGCGATAGAACAGGCGATATTATTCGCTTTTTTGCGCCAGACTACACCCGACAAGAAGTTTATGTCCATATCGGTGGACGTCCTCTTGGCATGGCCTTTGCGCGTGACCGGTCGCTGTTATGTTGCGTAGGCGGCATGGGACTCTATCGCATCACGAGGGATCGGACGGTTGAGAAACTGACTGACGAGACAAACCGATCTTGGTTCTCCATTATCGACGATTCACGACTGCGTTTGGCGGATGATCTCGATATTGCGCCCGACGGACGGGTCTACTTCAGCGAGGCCACAATCCGCTATGAGATGCACGAATGGCCGGTTGACTGCCTAGAATCGCGGGGCAACGGTCGCATCATATGTTTCGATCCGCGCACCGGTACCACGCGAACTGTATTAAAGAATCTTGTTTTCCCGAACGGCATTTGTATGACAGGCGACGGTCAATCATTCCTGTTTGCCGAAACCTGGGCCTGCCGAATTTCGCGTTATTGGTTTGACGGACCAAAAAAGGGAACGGTTGAGCGCATCATCGCCGATTTGCCGGGATATCCTGACAATATCAACCGTGCCTCGGACGGGACTTTTTGGCTTGCCCTTGTCGGGATGCGTACGCCTACCCTTGATCTGGCTTTAAGAATGCCCGGATTCAGAAGGCGTATGGCGCGGCGGGTCGCGCCGGACGAATGGATGTATCCGAACATTAACACTGGTTGCATCGTCCGCTTTGATGAAACAGGGCGAGTTTTCGAAAGCCTCTGGGATCTCGGCGGGGAGAATCACCCCATGATCACATCGATGCGCGAACACAAAGGCTATCTTTACATCGGCGGAATTTTCAACAACCGGATCGGCCGACTGAAGCTTAACGGGGCCGATCCGGGGTGGACCGGTTGGAAATCTTATTGGGGGCAGACATGATCGGGGCAATTGTTCGCTCTCTCGACACGTTATTGGGACGCGGCGAGGCAGCTGCCACGGTGCCGCCGCTTGACGGCGCGTTGCGCCCCAATCGAAAGCTTGACGAAGCGAGAAGACTATCGTTGCCTGGCGTTGACTGCCTTGCTGTTGTTCGTGGCCGGCTTTTTGCTTCGGCGGGGAATGCGGTGTTTCGCCTCGAAGAGGAGCAATCGTGGCGTCTTGCCACTGAATATCGGGCCGAGGTGGCATGCATTGCCGCCGTCGGCGACGGTCTGGCAGTTGCGCTTGCAAACGGGGATATCGTTATCGATGGCGGACGGTTCCATCGATTCGAAAGCCGTGTGGCGAGAGGCACGGCCTGTATTACTGCGATGGCAGCTTCCGATGAAGCGCTTTATGTTGCCAACGGTTCGGCGACCAACTCGGCCGCAGACTGGCAGCGCGATCTTCTTGAACGCAATGCGTCGGGTAGTGTTTGGCGCATCGATCTGAATAACGGCACAGGGGTGAGAATAGCAGACGGCCTCGCGTGGCCGGCAGGCCTTGCGATCGATGCCTCGCGTGTTGTCTGCTCCGAAGCATGGAAACATCGGCTCATTCGGATCGACATGTCCGGGAAAGCCTCACCGGAAGTCCTTCTCGCGGATCTTCCCGGCTATCCTGGAAGACTCTCTCCGGGCAGCAGCAGCTGGTGGCTCGCGGTGTTCGCGCCGCGCAATCAACTGGTTGAGTTTGTGTTGCGCGAACCCACTTATCGGAAGCGCATGATGGCGGAGGTGGAAAAACCCTTCTGGGTCGCGCCGAAACTGCGCGCCGGCCGCAGTTTTTATGAGCCGTTGCAAGGCGGCGGCGTTAAGCATCTCGGTATTCTTAAACCCTGGGCACCGACCATGTCGGCGGGACTATGCGTGCGGCTCGACGTTGGTTTTCAGCCTCGCTTGAGCCTGCACAGCCGGGCCGACGGTAAGAGCCACGGGGTCACGAGTGTTGCCGAATATAACGGGCATGTCTTCGCTGCTGCACGCGGCGATGATGTTGTTGCAGTTGTCTCTCTCGACGAACTTGGAGACAATCAATGATTCCAGTGCTCGAACTGCGGAACGGTACTAAGGAATATCGCGGCGTTCCTGCAGTGAAAGATGTGACTTTTACGCTGTATCGTGGAGAGGTCCACGCGCTTCTTGGGGAAAACGGTGCGGGCAAGTCGACATTGACGAAAATGCTTGCCGGAGTCATCGAGCCGACCGCTGGGGAGATTTGGATCGAAGGCAAAAAAACGGAATTGAAGTCGCCTTCCGATGCATTGATACGGGGAATCGCGATGGTGTATCAGGAGACAAGCCTGGTACCCTCGCTAACGGTAGCGCAGAACCTTTATCTTACCGATAAAAAATGGTTTCATAGGCTTCGCGGAATTTATATTGCCGGTCAGCAGTTTTTGCAATCGCTGAACTTTCACGTTGATCCAACCGCCCTAGTTTCAAGCCTTGGGGCCGGGCAGAAGCAAATGGTTGAAATCGCCAGAGCAGTACATCATAATGCGAAGATCATCATCTTCGACGAACCGACTGCTACGCTAACACCCGAGGAGAAACGCCAATTTTTTTCATTGATTGAACGGCTGCGCGCACGGGGTGTATCGATTATCTTTATCTCCCACGCTTTGGAAGAAGCGCTTCAGATTTCCGATCGCATTACCGTAATGCGGGATGGGCGGCATGTCGTTACCGACTATACCTCTGCCTTCGACCGGGAAAAGATCGTCCGCGCGATGGTGGGGCGTTCGCTTTCCAACGAACTCTATGGCTCCCACAAAGATCGCAAGATCAGGCCGGCCGGTGAGAAGGTACTCAGCGTTCAGAATCTTTCCATGCAAAACGTTGTACGCAACACATCCTTTTCGCTGTTTGAGGGGCAGATTACCGGTGTTTTCGGCCTCATTGGGTCCGGCCGCACCGAGGCAGCAAAGATCGTCGCCGGCGTGCTCAAACGCGATTTCTTCCATGGTGGTGAGATTCGGTTGAAGGGACGGTCGGTGCGCTACCGAGTACCGCGTTCTGCTGTCCGCGATGGCATTATCTATGTGACCGAAGACCGCAAGGTGGAGGGATTTTTTGAAACAATGACTATTGCCGAAAACATTCATCTCGGCGCACTAGCGGGTGGGAAGACGCAGTTTTTCTTCGTAAATATGAAGGAAATGCGGATGATCGCTGAAAAGTGGATCGGTACTCTGAATATAAGGGCCATTAACGGTGACGCAAAAGTCATAGAGCTCTCCGGCGGCAATCAACAGAAAGTGGTGATTGCTAAGGCACTGGTTCAGAGGCCGAAGCTCATTATCTTCGATGAACCGACTCGTGGTGTCGATGTCGGCGCGATCGCTGAGATCCACCATTTGATTAATCGCCTCGCGGACGAGGGCATCGCGATCATGATGATTTCCTCCTATTTGCCGGAAGTTTTGCAGCTCTCGGACAGAATATTGGTGTGCAGACAAGGTCGAATCGTCGAGGAATTCGAAGGACACAAAGTTGACGAAGAAACAATCATGTACGCAGCAGTGCACTGATGATCGCGCTCCTTAAGACCACCAGACCGATACGCCCCGTGCGTACGATCGAGGATATCGTCGCCATCGAGAGTTATCCGTATGACGCATTGGTGACGGCTCATAATATCTACGATCTGTTTCGAGCAACGGCACAACATGTGGGGGAACAGAAAGCGTTGACGGTGTTAACGGCGGGGGATCCCCCGCCTATTGGCCTGTCGTTGACGCATCGTGAGCTTCTTGCCGAGGTCACGCGGGCGGCCAATATGTTCCACGCTCTCGGGCTTGAGCCAGGTCGGGGAAGCGCCGCGTTCTTAGTTCCGACACTTCCCATGATGCCGCCGCTTTTGTTTGGCGCGCAGGTGGCCGGTATCGCCGGTTCGCTCAACTACCTGCTTAGCAGAGATGCGATCTTCGACCTGCTCAATGCGCAGCGGGCGGAGATACTGGTTATTCCTGCTCCTGAGTTTGATGAAATGTGCTGGGCAAAAGCCCAAGGAGTGTTCGACCATGTGCCGACGTTGCGGCATGTCATTGTCATTGGCGGAACGACCAGTTCACGCTTCCTCGGGCTCGAGGATGCGTTGTGTGGCTGCAGCGCGGAAGTGCTGACATTTACCCCGTCGGCCGACCGCAACACCGTATGCGCGTTGTTTCATACCGGCGGAACGACCGGGCGTCCGAAGCTAGCGCAACTCACGCATGGCAATCATATCCACGCTGCATTCGGCTTTGCTCAAGTCTTCGGATACGACGAGCAGGACGTCGTCATCGATGGGTTTCCGTTTTTCCATGTCGGTGGGACGATGACGACAGGCTTATCTGTGCTTGCAGCAGGGGGCCATGTGATTGTGCCATCGCCGTATGCGTTGCGTTCTCCGGCGGTCATTGAGGGGTATTGGCGCATTGTGGAGCGGTTCCGCGCAACGGTGGTCAGCGGCGTTCCCACGTCGATCGCAGCGCTGACAAACGCTTGGAAGAACGATACCGATGTTTCATGCGTACGAATGGCGGTCACCGGTGGCGCGGTGCTTCCTAGGGCGGTCGGCCAACGCTTTGAAGCGACGACCGGCATACGGCTTTTCGAAACCTACGGCATGACGGAAACAGCCGCGGCCATCGCTTTTAACCCGGGACGGGGCACGCCCCTACCGGGGAGTGTTGGCTTTCGTGCGCCCTATTCCGAAATCCGCATTATGCGTTTAGATCCGAACAACCCAGGCGTCTGCGGGCCAAATGAAAGTGGCATGGTGGAAGTCCGTGGGCCCCAGGTTTTCCCAGGCTATATGGACCCGACGCAGAACCAAGGCGTGTTCACGGCCGACGGTTGGCTAATTACCGGTGATATCGGGTGGTTGACGGAGGATCAGCGCCTTGTCTTAACCGGTCGCGAGAAGGACCTGATCGTCAGGAGTGGGCATAACATTGATCCCACTGCCATCGAGGACGTGGCGAACGAGTTTGACGGCGTGCAGATCAGTGCGGCGGTCGGCATGCCCGATCAGTACGCCGGTGAAGTCCCCGTTCTGTTCGTGGTCCCCGCTCCCGGAGCGCGGCTCGATACCGAGGAGCTGAAGGCATATTTGGACGAAAATGTGCACGAACCACCCGCCCGCCCGCGGAGCATTCTTGTGATTGATGCGCTGCCCGTCACGGCGGTGGGCAAAATCTTCAAACCGACGCTTCGCGATATGGCGGTCAAAGAAAAAGTGCGATTGGAAGTTGCACGGCTTTGCGGGCCAGAAGCGTCGGCCGATGTGGAGGTGCGACAGGACGAACGCAAGCAGACCGTAGTCGAAGTGCGTGTGAAGGGCGCGTCGGCCGAAGCGGTGGCGGCTCTTGCCGAGGCGTTACGGCCGTTACCGCAGACCTATAGAGTCCGCTCTGTTGCGGCCGGAACACCGGACGAATTGGTCACGTTGCGCGCGCAAGAGGGGATCGCGGTAATTACCCTGAACCGTCCGGATCGTATGAACGCGCTTTCGCGCGCTATGATGCGCGCTCTGCAAGCGAAACTGACGGCGCTTGCAGATATGACCGATCTGCGGGCAGTGGTGCTGACCGGCTCGGGCGGGGCCTTCTCGGCGGGGGGCGATCTTATCGAGTTTGGTGAAGCATTGGCGGAGCACCCCGATACTCTGCTGAGAGATCTTCGGTACAATCAAGATGTTTTCCAGCTTGTCGAGGATTTGCCCGTTCCGGTGATCGGTGCTGTTAACGGCGTCGCGGTAGCCGGCGGGCTTGAACTGCTGCTCTGCTGTGACATCATCCTCGCGGCCGAGGGCACCAAACTGGGAGACGGGCACGCCCGCTACGGCGTGATTCCTGCAGGGGGTGCCACCGTGCGGCTTCTTGAACGGCTCTCGCCGACACGCGCCGCGCAGCTTTTCTACACAGCTTCCCTTGTGGACGCGACGACGTTACGGGATTGGGGCTTGGTGAACGAGGTGGTGGCGCGGGAAAGACTTATGGAGCGCGCCATGGAGATCGCGCGAGAAATCAGCGCGTGCAGTCCAGAAGCGATCCGGCACATGAAAGCGCTGATCGGTCCTGGGGCGCGTTCTGCCGAGCGGGCGAAGCGGCTACGTGCCGAACTCGAACGCTTTGCCGTTCACATTCAAGGATCCGATTTAGCCAAGGGCCTTGCCGCGTTCAAAGCGAAGCAGCCTATTCGCTACTAGGATATCGGCAAGAGAAGGGCTACCTGCATCGGCTTGGCCCGGGCCGACTCCGGCCGGACTTCATCAAGGCCTTCTTCGGGATGCCGCAGCCCTTCCGGCTATCGGTTTGCGCTGGGGATGCCTACCGATTGATGCGGCGAAAGTGCGCGCCGTCGGCCAACTGCTGGAGAAAATTCATCCCGATTTTCGGCCCAAGGCTTAGGCATTTAACCCGTGAAGAAGACGGACCCATCTTATGCTCTCATGCCGGGAGGCGGCGATGATCGCGGCAGGTGATCCGTTCATCCGGTTCTTCGGCGCGTTCGCCTGCCGTTGATCCGGCCTTTTGGCTTTTCTGAACCGAGATGTGTTTGCGATCGAAAGTGAGCCCGGTGGGATTCGAACCCACGACCCCAAGATTAAAAGTCTCGTGCTCTACCAACTGAGCTACGGGCCCGTTCTTGCGACAAGAAAGCGCTTTTCCGAACGATTCCTCGGCGCCCGGGTTAAGCCCCTGCCTTTCGGACGTCAACCTTTTTCGACGTCGGCTGCGACGCGCATGCGGATGATCCGATCAGGGTCCTGAACAATGCCGTCCGGGCCCGTCCCGCGCTTGATTTTGTCTACGTATTCCATGCCTTGCACGACGCGGCCCCAGATCGTGTATAGCCCATCAAGGCTTGGCGCCGGAGCGAACATAATGAAGAACTGGCTGTTGGCACTGTTCGGGTCGGCCGTTCGGGCCGCGCCCACCGTGCCGCGGAGGAAATGGGCCTTGTTGGTGAATTCCGCGGGCAAGTTCGGAAGCTTGCTGCCGCCTGTCCCTGTTCCTGTCGGGTCGCCTCCCTGAGCCATAAAGCCGTCTATCACGCGATGAAACGGGGTGCCGTCATAAAAACCTTGGCGGCAGAGAATCTTCACCCGTTCCACATGCTTGGGTGCGAGATCAGGGCGGAGCTGAATGAGCACGCGGCCGTATTTGATATCCATGTAGACCGCGTCTTGCATATTCAGCGGCGGCTGGAGTTTCGAAAGATCTTGAGCTTGCGACGGTTTGATTTTGGTTACTCCGATGAAAGAGGTTGCGGATAATGCCGCCAAAACACTTCGCCGATACACCGAGAACCTCCATTTGGTGCCTTCATGAGCGTAGCATCTTCATATGTGCCTCTACCCGCGCCAGGACTTCGGCCGGCACGAAGCTAGAAATGTCTCCTCCCAATCGCGCGATTTCCTTCACCAACCGCGAGGAGATAAATTGGTGCCTCTCACTCGCCATTAAAAACACAGTTTCGATATCAGGCGCAAGCCTTGCGTTCATTCCGGCCATCTGAAATTCATAGTCGAAGTCCGATACTGCGCGAAGTCCGCGTACAACCATATTTGCTCCGACATGTCGGGCAAAGCCTACCAAAAGTCCTGTGAACTGTTGCACCTCGATGACGGCGCCGTTATTGGCAGTGGCCCGGAGGGCTTCGCGTTGGACAAGCTCCACCCGTTCTTCCAGTGCAAATAATGGTCCTTTTCCGGCATTAATGGCAACGCCGATAACCAACCGATCGACCAAGCGCGCAGCGCGGGTGATAATGTCCAAATGTCCATTGGTAATCGGGTCGAATGTACCGGGGTAGACCGCTACACGCAAACGATGCGCGGCGTTAGGCATCAACTTCCTCCTCGGCAAGGCCGTTCGTTTCCAAAACAGGAAATACGCTGCTCACATGTTCTCCGCTGTCAAGCTTGACCAGTGTCACTCCCATCGCTTGACGGCCCGTAATGCGTACCTCGTCCGCCGGAACGCGGATAAGCCGACCGGTATTGGTCACCAACATCACGTGATCCCCGGGGTGTGTGGGAAAGGCCGCCACAACTGCAGAACCGTTGCGTGGCGAGAGCACAATATTGGTAATTCCCTGCCCGCCGCGGCCGCTGACACGGTATTCATAGGCCGAGGAGCGCTTGCCGAAGCCGAGATCCGTTACCGTCAGCAAAAACTCTTCCGCGCGTTCCAGCTCCGCCACTCTGGCGGGGCTCAGTGTAATTTCGGAAGCGCTTTCATCGCTTTCAGAAACTTCTTCGACCTCGCCGTTCGCACGTCGGCGCGCTGCGGCAAGCTTCAAATAAGCAAGCCGCTCTTCTGTCGTAACCTCGGTATGTCGCAGCACGGAAAGGCTGATCACTTCGTCGTCTTTGGCAAGGCGAATGCCGCGAACTCCGGCACTATCGCGTCCTGCGAACACGCGAAGCGTTTCATTGGTGATGGTAAACCGAATGCATTTGCCGCGCCGTGTAGCCAACAGGACATCATCTCCCTCATGGCACGTCGCAACGCCGATAAGCCGATCGCCCGGATCGAGCTTCATGGCAATCAAACCGGAGGCGCGCACATTGCGAAAATCGGACAGTCGATTGCGACGCACAGAGCCCGAGGCGGTTGCAAACACCAGATGCAGATCTTCCCAGAAGCTCTCGTCCTGCGGTAACGGTAAAACCGCGGTGATGGTGTCGGAATTGAGTTCCGGCAACAAGTTAACCAGAGCGCGGCCCTTCGCCGTCGGGCCTGCTTCGGGAAGGCGCCAGACCTTCTCCCGGAACACTTTGCCGCCGCTGGAAAAAAACAACACAAACTGGTGCGTGTGGGCAATGAAGATGCGGGTGATGATGTCATCGCCGCGGGTCGTTGCGGCGGTGCGGCCACGTCCTCCGCGGCGCTGCGTACGAAAGGTTTCCAACGCCGTCCGTTTTATGAAACCGTCGCGGGTGATGGTTACCACCATTTGGCCGGGTTCGATCAAGCTTTCATCATCTTGCTCAGAACTTGTCTCTTCAATTGCGGTGAGCCTCGGTGTGGCAAGTTCCGCGCGAAGCTTGGTGAGTTCGTCGCGCAAAACTTCAAGCCTCCGAGGGTGAGAGGCGATGATTTCCAGCAATTCGCCAATGCGTGTCGCGACTTCGGTCATCTCTTGATGGATTTTCTCGCGTTCCAGGCCAGTGAGGCGTTGCAAGCGCAATTCCAGAATGCCGCGGGCTTGTGCCTCTGTCAAACGTATGTGACCGTCTTTGATGAGGTTGCCGGCATCATCAATCAGTGCAAGCAAGCCGGCCACCTCTTGAGCTGGCCAATTTCGTGCCATTAAGGCCGCCCGCGCAGCGGCGGTGTCAGCGCTGGCACGGATCAGCGCAATCACCTCGTCGATATGAGAAACTGCAATGGCAAGGCCGACCAAGAGATGGGCGCGTTCCCGTGCACGCGCCAAATCAAAGCGGGAGCGCCGAAGAATGACCTCTTCACGAAAAGCAATAAAAGTTTTGAGCGCGTCTTTCAGACTCATCAAACGCGGGCGGCCGGCATCCAGCGCCAGCATGTTCACGCCGAAGTTGGTTTGCAATTGTGTGAAACGAAACAGTTGATTGAGTACGATTTCGGGAGTAGCTTCACGCTTAAGTTCAATGACGATACGCATTCCTTCGCGATCGCTTTCATCGCGAATGTCGGAAATTCCCTCAATATGCTTGCCGCGCACAAGTTCTGCTATACGCTCTAAAAGCGCGGTCTTGTTAACCTGGTAGGGGATCTCGGAAACCACGATCGCAAGCCGATCACGCCGCAACTCTTCAATAGCGGTGCGCGCGCGAATCACGATGCTCCCGCGACCGGTTTCATAGGCATTGCGAATTCCTTCTCGGTTAAGGATGATGCCGCCTGTGGGAAAATCCGGCCCCGGAACATGCGTCATCAGAGCATCGACCGAGAGTTCAGGATTTGCAATCAGCGCAAGCGTGGCATCGATAATCTCCCCCGGATTGTGGGTGGGAATGTTCGTTGCCATGCCGACCGCGATACCTGTTGCCCCGTTGATCAGCAAGTTCGGAAATGCCGCCGGTAGAACCTCCGGCTCTTTATCGCTTTCATCATAGTTGGGTTGAAAGTTCACCGTGTCACGGTCGATATCGGCAAGCAAATGCATGGCAGCCCGCGCCAGGCGCGCTTCCGTATAGCGCATTGCCGCCGGCGGATCACCATCGACCGAGCCGAAATTTCCTTGCCCGTCAATGAGCTTTACGCGCATAGAAAAATCTTGCGCCATTCGTACCATGGCGTCGTAAATCGCGGCATCGCCGTGGGGGTGGTATTTCCCCATGACGTCACCGACCACGCGCGAGGATTTGCGATACGGCTTGTCCGGTGTCCAGCCAGCCTCATGCATGGCGTAAAGGATACGTCGATGCACCGGTTTCAGCCCATCGCGCGCATCAGGCAAAGCGCGGCTGACAATGACCGACATCGCATAGTCGAGGTAGGAGCGGCGCATCTCCTCTTCGAGGCTGACCGGCACGATGTCTTCCGGGGGGTGATCTGGCGGAGAGGGAGGGTTTTTCGGAGTATCGCTCACGTTGAACCTATTGAACCTACTTATACAGTATGTGCAGCTAAAAAAATCCGCTCTTGGCGGGGCTGAAGAGCGGGACCTGCAGGGAGATTGGCTATTTCAGCGCATACTATAATTTAGTCCGTTTTTCCAAGATGTCACGATCCTGCCCGAGCGTGCTCCGCGTGGCGGCACAAAGCGCCGGGAGAGAGGAGGCCAAATGAGCGAAAATGAGGCGCTGCGGGCTCTTTCCGGGCAAGCGGTTGCCATCCGTGAGGAGTTTCCGCGACCGGGCCAACGAGTTGCTTGGATAACCATCCGCGGGCGGCACGGCCTGAACATTGTGGGTTCAGGCGAATTGCGGACGCTTGCCGATGCTCTGCAAGCGCTTGGCCAAAAGAATATGCACCGCGCCTTGGTGCTTCGGGGGGCGGGGGAGCGCGCTTTTATCGGAGGGGCGGATATTTCCGAGATGGCCGCGTTGAACCCGGTGAGCGCAAGGGAATTCATCAGCCTCATCCATGCCTGCTGTGAGGCGATCCGAAACGCGCCTATGCCGGTGATTGCCCGGCTTACCGGCTATACGCTTGGCGCGGGATTGGAAATTGCCGCAGCCTGCGATCTTCGCATCGCTGCCGATTCGGCCATTTTCGGCATGCCTGAGGTTAAGATCGGCATCCCCTCGGTTGTGGAGGCGGCTTTGTTGCCGAGTCTCGTCGGCTGGGGGCGGGCGCGGGAAATTCTGCTGTGGGGGAGGAATTTTTCAGCATCTGAAGCATTTGCCTGGGGGTTTGTTCAGCGGATGGCGCCGGAATCGGCGCTTGATCAAGCCGTTTCCCGAGCAATTGATGAGTTGCTGAGCGCCGCCCCGGCTGCCGTTCGGCAGCAAAAGGCGTTGATGCGGCAGTGGGAAGAGCTTCCGCTGAAAGCCGCGATCGCTGCCGGCATTGACGCTTTTGCCGCCGCCTACGAAACTGAAGAGCCCCGAGCGTATATGCACGCATGGCAAACCAAGCCGAAGCAGAGCTGAATTTATTGCCGCAAACCAGGGCGAGCTATTCGGGCCCCTCTGGGCAAGGGATGCCGTAGTCGTGCAGAAACCCCGGCCTGGGTGGTCTCTGCGAACGCGCCTATTCGGGCTTTGGGTGCTGGCACTCCTCGCCACAAGCGGGGTAGGGGTGCTTCTTGTCGAGCTTTATGCGCAATCCATGGCGGCCCGGCTTGCCCAGGCCGAGACCGAGGTGCGACGCGCGTGCGAAGCGATTCGTGACCGCTATGCCCTTTCTTCGGGAGTTTCTGACGCAAAGATTGTAGCCGAGGCGCTGGCGCACGCGGAAGGCGTAGAGGGGGGCATTTGGCAGCAAGGGATCGGCTCCCGAGCTTATGCCTATCCGACTTATCAAGGCACCGGCCCCAAGACTGATGTGCCGGAGGCCGAAATGCACTCCATCGCCACCGTCAACAAAAGAGCACTGGAAGTTCAACAGCCGGTAGTGGACCGTCGTGTCGCGAAGCGCGAGATCCTCTTGTTCGCCGCTTGTCCCATTGCCGGCCGAACCCTGAGCGCCTGGACCCTGACCCGCGTGCAACGCGCCCCGGCGCTCGAGCGCCTGCGGCTTGCACTGGGTTTGCTGCTTGGCTTGTTGCTTCTTATGGCAGCATGGCTTGCCTGGTTTGCAATTGGTTTCACAAGAAGAGTGAAAGCGCTGGAGGTGGCGTTAAGCTCTCAAGACCTTGACACGCTGCCGTCCTTGCCGCCGACCGGGGAAGCCGAGCTTGACCGCATTGTTGCCGCCCTGAACGAGGCACTTGCGCGTTTGCGGACTGCACGGGCGCGAGCCGAGCAGCTGACGAAACAAGCCGCTATGGCCGAACGCATGGCGGCGGTAGGGCGAGTGGCCGCCGGCGTAGCCCATGAAATCCGTAACCCGCTCGGCGCTATGCGCCTGAAAGCCGAAGGCGCCTTGGAAGCAAACCCGGCCCGCCAGCATGCTGCGCTGAAAGTGGTTCTGGAACAAATCGACCGGCTGGACCGATTGGTTGGGGAATTGCTGGCAATGACCCAAAGCTCCCAACCTTCTCCAAAGCCGGTTCATCTCGCCCGCTTTGTGGAAGAGGTGTTGACGGCGCACCGCGAACGTGCAGCCGCTCAAGGAATACATTTAACGGGGGAGGTGACCGGGGGTTCGGCGCTATTTGATCCGCATATGATTCGGCGCGCCCTCGACAATCTTGTTCTCAACGCATTGCAGCACACGCCGCCCGGAGGTTCGGTGAAGATTTGCGTCGAGCGGTTCCCACAGAAGCTTCGCTTTATGGTCACCGATACCGGACCCGGCGTTGCGGAGTCGGTGCGGCAAAACCTCTTTGAGCCTTTCGTAACTTCCCGCCCTGATGGGACGGGTCTTGGGCTTGCTATTGCCCGGGAGATGGTTTCCGCTCATGGCGGGACGCTATCGCTTGCCCCGAGCGAAGGTAAGACTCCCGCCGAGGGAGCTACCTTCGTGATCGAACTGCCGAAGAGCGCACGTGATGGCCAGGATCTTGATTGTTGATGACGACTCGGCGCTGCGCGAGAGCCTCGGCGAGGCTCTTGCCGATCTTGGTCATGTTGCCATTCCGGCAGCTGACGGCGCAGCGGCGCTTGCCGCCCTTGCCCGCGACCCGGTCGATGCCGTGGTTTTGGACCTGCGAATGCCCGGAATGGATGGATTGGAAGTGCTTCGGCGCATTCGTGCCCGCCCGGATTCCCCACCGGTGGCCGTTCTTACGGCCGTGCCGACCAGCGCGAACACCATCGAAGCCATGCGGCTCGGCGCCGTTGACCATTTGGTGAAACCGGTCGGCCGCAAAGACCTCGCGGAGCTAATCGCCCGTATGCTGCCGCCCGCTTCGGGGAAGGCGGAAACCCCTCGAGAGAGCGAGGAAACCGGTCTGATCGCCGTCAGCGCACCGATGCGAGAAGTGCTCAAGACCATCGGTTTGCTCGCTGATAGTGATGCCACCGTACTCATTACCGGCGAAACCGGCACAGGCAAGGAGGTGGCGGCGCGGGCTATTCATCAATTTGGGCGACGGAGTAAGAAGAGGTTCATTGCGATCAATTGTGCAGCCATTCCAAGCGAACTTCTGGAGAGTGAATTATTCGGCCATGTGCGCGGCGCTTTCACGGGTGCGGTGGCAAACCGCGAGGGTGCTTTCAGGGAGGCCCACCACGGCACGCTTTTGCTCGATGAAATCGGCGATATGAGCCTGTCCTTGCAGGCCAAGCTGCTTCGCGTTTTGGAAACCCGCGAGATTGTCCCATTGGGTGGCCAACCCGAACCGATCGATGTGCGGATTATCGCTGCCACGAATCGCGATCTGGCAGCGGCTGTTCGCGATGGCGGCTTTCGTGAAGACTTGTTTTATCGGCTTTCCGTGGTGCCGCTGGCGATCCCGCCATTGCGCGAACGTCTGGCCGACATTATTCCGCTTGCCGAGCACTTTCTCGCGCGTGCCTCGCCGGAAACTCCCAAAAAGCGGCTTGCAGCTGATGCTGCAGCGCGGCTGCTTGCGTATCCGTGGCCGGGCAACGTGCGTGAGTTACGCAACGCCATGGAGCGCGTCGCGATCCTCAAGCGCCGACCGGTTATAACGGCCGAAGATCTCGACTTTCTTTCGGTTCCAAACGACCAAAAAAGTGAAGCAAGAGACTGGCTTGCCGGCGATCTCCCCACGGCAATGGCGCGTTTAGAAGCGGCCATGATTCGCCGGGCGCTTGCGGCATGCGGGGGCAATCGGGCGGAGGCGGCTCGCCAGCTGGGGATCCATCGGCAGCTTCTTTATACCAAGCTCCGCAAGCTCGGGCTTGACGTATCCGAAATGATAACGGAGGAGGTCGCAGAAGCGCACATTAACGCCGAGGGCTCCCTCCCGAAGAACAAATAAAATCAGTTATCTTGGCTTGGCGCCGGTATCGTGCGCACCCCTGCGAATGCTCCCCCCGTATCAAGGGATATCTGCCATTCTCAGCTCCGTGTCGGCAGAGCTTCGGGTAGAGGCTTTTCCTGGGGCGTGACCGATAACCGGGTTTTCTTGTTTAATCGGTGGCATTGCGGCTTCGGATATGCCACATATCGCGTGCTATGCCGGTAAACCTTGCGGATTTGTTTCACCCGGCGCTTGCCGCGTGGTTTGAGAGCCGCTTTGCCGCGCCGACCGAGGCACAAACAATGGCCTGGCCCGCGATTAAAAGCGGCCGGCATACGCTGATTGCCGCCCCAACCGGTTCGGGCAAAACACTGGCGGCTTTTCTCGCAGCGATCGATGCCTTAATTCGCCAAGGCCTGGAAGGCAAGCTCGCGGATGTGACGCAAGTGGTCTACGTCTCTCCGCTGAAAGCGCTTTCGAACGATGTCCAGCGTAATTTAGAGCTGCCTTTGGCCGGTATTCGCGAGAAATTGCGCGAGAGCGGCTTGCCCGAGGTGGAAATAAGAACCTGGGTGCGCACGGGCGATACACCCGCGAAGGAGCGGGAACGAATGCGCCGCCGCCCGCCGCATATTGTGGTGACCACTCCGGAATCGCTTTACATATTACTTGGTTCCGAATCCGGCCGCAGAATGCTGGCCAGCACGCGAACCGTGATTATCGATGAAATTCACGCCCTCGCTTCGAACAAGCGCGGAGCACATCTTGCGCTCTCCATTGAGCGTCTTGCTGCGCTTTGCGATGACCGCCTTCTCCGGATCGGCCTCTCGGCAACGCAAAACCCCATAGAGACGATGGCGCACCTGCTGGTTGGTGCTGCGCCGAGCGGAATGCCGGCGGCGGAGGTTACAATAGTCGATACGGGCCATCACCGTCCACGTGATCTCGCGCTCGAATTGCCTCCGTCACCACTGGAAGCCGTGATGTCGGCGGAAGTCTGGCAGCAAGTTTATGATCAACTGGTAGGGCTTATCGAAGCGCATCGCACAACGTTAATCTTTGTAAACACGCGACGGATGGCCGAGCGCGTTGCCCATCAACTCTCGGAAAGGCTTGGGACGGACGCCGTGACGGCGCATCACGGCAGCCTTGCCAAGGAACAACGCTTCGCTGCCGAGCAGAAACTGAAATACGGTCAACTCAAAGCGCTTGTTGCAACCGCGTCGCTCGAACTCGGGATTGATATCGGCGACGTCGAACTGGTTTGCCAGCTCGGTTCGCCCCGCACGATTGCGAGTTTTTTGCAGCGGGTTGGACGTTCGGGCCATGCTGTAGGCGGTATGCCGAAGGGGCGGCTGTTTCCGCTCTCGCGCGATGATCTCGTGGAATGCACTGCACTGCTCGATAGCGTTCGGCGCGGCGAGCTTGAACGGCTTACGATTCCTGATCAGCCGCTCGATGTGCTTGCTCAACAAATTACTGCCGAAGTTGCTGCCCAGGATTGGCCGGAGCAAGCACTTTTTGAACGGTTCCGTCGCGCTTGGGCTTATCGCAATCTCACGTGGGAAGATTTTATTTCCGTAGTGCGGATGCTGGCCGAGGGCTTCAGCACGAATCGCGGCCGTCGCGGTGCGCTTATTCATCGCGATGCGGTGAACCACATACTGCGTGGCCGGCGTGGCGCTCGTATGACGGCGTTGACTTCGGGCGGCACGATTCCCGATACCGCAGATTATCAAGTCTTGCTGGAGCCCGAGAACCAAATCATCGGCACCGTGAATGAGGACTTCGCCGTTGAAAGCTTAGCGGGTGATATCTTTCAGCTCGGCAATACCCCTTATCGCATTCTTCGCATCGAGCGCGGCTTCGTGCGCGTGGAAGACGCACACGGCCAGCCCCCTTCCATCCCCTTCTGGCTTGGCGAGGCGCCCGGCCGCAGTGATGAACTTTCGTTCTCCGTCTCGCGATTTCGAGCGGAAATCGAGACGCGGTTGCAGATGGATCCGACTGGTGCCAACGCACAAGATTGGCTTATCTCCGAGATCGGTATTACGGAACCTGCTGCCCGCCAGTTGATGGAGTATTTAGGCACTGCATTTGCAGCGTTGGGAGTTTTGCCGACGCAGGAACGACTCGTGCTGGAACGCTTCTTCGACGAAGCAGGCGGCATGCAGCTTGTGATCCATTCGCCGTTCGGAAGCCGAATCAATCGCGCATTTGGGCTTGCGTTACGCAAGCGTTTTTGCCGCAAATTTAACTTTGAGCTTCAAGCGGCCGCAACCGAAGACAATATTATTCTTTCGCTCACGACGGCGCACAGTTTCGAACTTTCCGAGGTGGCGCATTATTTGAATTCAGCCACTGTAAGACCGCTTCTGGTCCAGGCGCTTTTAGATGCGCCGATGTTTACGACACGCTGGCGTTGGGTTGCCAGCGTTGCGCTTGCTTTACCACGGTTTCAAGGCGGCAAGAAGGTTGCCCCGCAACTGATGCGAATGCAAGCCGAAGATCTGCTGGGAGCGGTCTTTCCGGATCAGATTGCCTGTGCCGAAAACCTCGTGGGCGAACGAGAGATTCCGAACCATCCGCTCACCAACCAAACAATCGCAGACTGTCTCCATGAGGCCATGGACGTTGCTGGTTTGGAACGGTTTCTCAGGCGGCTTGAGGCGGGTGAAATTCAGGTCATTGCCCGAGATCTGACCGAACCTTCGCCGCTTGCTCTGGAAGTGCTCGCGGCAAGGCCCTATGCGTTTCTCGATGATGCGCCGTTGGAAGAGCGGCGGGCCCAGGCTGTCATGGTGAGGCGTTGGCTTCCTCCGGAGAGCGCAGCCGAGCTTGGCAAGCTTGATCAAGATGCGATTGCGCGGGTGAAAAGCGATATTTGGCCGAAACCTGGCAATGCGGAAGAGTTGCACGATGCGCTGCTCTGGCTTGGTTGCCTGAGCGCGGAAGAGGTTACGTCTGCGCCGGAATGGGCGGGTTGGTTGGCGGCGCTTGCCAAGGATAAGCGCGCCACTCGGTTTGAAACGCCCAGGGTAACTCTGTGGGTTCCGGCGGAACGGCTTCCTGAATTTCTGGCGCTTTGGCCGCAAGCGCGTCTTTTTCCCGAAATCCCTTTGCCGGACGGGAGCGCGCCATCTTTCTCTCGCGAGGAGGCTTTGGTGGAGATTGTGCGGAGCCGGCTGGAAGGCGCAGGTCCGGTTACACTCAAGGCATTGGCAACGCTCCTTGGGCTAGAGGCCGAAGAGGTGGAGACGGCGCTGATAGCGCTGGAAGCTCAAGGGTTCGCCATGCGCGGGCACTTCAGCTCTGATGCTTTCGACGAAGAATGGTGTGATCGGCGGTTGCTCGCGCGCATTCACCGTTACACGGTAGGGCGCCTTCGCGCGGAAATCGAGCCAGTTTCCGCCCGGGATTTTTTTCGTTTTCTGCTTGTTTGGCAGCGCGTTGCCGGGGATGCGCGCCTCGAAGGAACGGATGCGTTGCCTGCCGTGGCGGCTTTGCTTGAGGGCTTTGAAGCGCCGGCCTCTGCCTGGGAGACCGAGTTGCTCACTGCGCGCATCATCGGCTACGAGCCGACTTGGCTGGATGAACACTGTTTGGCAGGACGCCTCACATGGGCGCGGCTTACTGTGCCTTCTCCCAGCACCAACCCTCGTGAACGAGGGAGCATGTTGGTGCGCACAGCGCCCATGACGCTCTTTGCGCGCCGCAATGCGGCGCATTGGGCAGCACTCGCTGGAGGGGCAACAGAGGTTTCGCTCAGCTTTCGTGCCGCCAGCGTGCTTGGCGTTCTGAAGACCCGTGGAGCCTCTTTTTTCGAGGAACTGGTGAACGCTACCGGTCTTTTGCGCTCGGAAGTTGAAGAAGCGCTGGGCGAGCTTGTGACGGTCGGGCTTGTGAACTCGGATAGTTTTGGCGGGTTGCGAACGTTATTGGTGCCGGAGGACCGAAAAAGGCCATTTGGCGGAGCCACGCGACGGCGCCGCATTCTTGACTTCGGCATGGAAGAAGCAGGCCGTTGGGCATTGATACGCCGCGTTCCGCCGGATATGGTCGATAAAGAAGCAAAAGCGCAGGCGATTGAGCATGCAGCGCGCACGCTGCTCCGGCGTTATGGGGTGGTGTTCTGGCATCTTCTTGCGCGCGAAGCCGGATGGTTACCCCCTTGGCGCGACCTCCTTTTCGTTTACCGTCGCCTGGAGGCACGTGGGGAACTTCGGGGCGGCCGTTTTGTAAGCGGCTTCTCCGGCGAGCAATACGCTTTACCGGAAGCGGTGGGGCTTCTCCGCAAGATGCGGCGTGAGCCGGCTTCCAATGATTGGGTCTCACTTTCGGGTGCGGACCCTCTTAACCTTATCGGCATTCTTACCCCTGGGCCGAAACTGCCGGCGCTTGCCGGCAATCGGGTTCTGTTTCGCGATGGACTGCCCGTTGCTATCCTTGCCGGAGGAGCGGTTCGGTTTTTGACCTCCCTGGATGCCGCTTCGCAATGGGCGGCACAGAAACACCTGTTGCGTTCCGCCGCACCCCCGCTGCTTGCCGATCTCGCCTGAAAGGATCGCAGAACGAGGCCGACTTCTACTTTGCCGGTTCAGACCCCCAATGCTCGGATCGGATATTGCTCGTAAGCTTCGCATGAGGGACGAATATGACAGCAGCAACAAAAACAGCTATGGAATCCACGCAGATGAACCAGTCGATCATGCCGCTGTCCAAGGAGCAACTGTATCGCGAGGCAAAGCTTGAGGGGTTGAGCTTCGAGACCACTGCGGATTTGGCGCCTCTTCCCCTCCCTGATATCCAGCCCGAGCTTTACCAGTCGCGAGCCTATGCAGCTATCCAAGTTGGAACCGAGATCAATGCCGGCGGGTTTAATATTTTCGCTGTGGGTTCTCGCGCTGCGCGCATTCGGCAAGTCGTGAAGTCTTTACTGGAAAAGGCAGCCATTCATCGGCCAAGCCCTCCGGATTGGGTGTATGTGAATAATTTTATTGAGCCGCATCGACCGATCGCCATTGCGCTGCCAAGCGGGCGGGCGCCTGCCTTTAAAAAGGCGATGCAGGAGCTTATCGACGATCTTAAAGTATCGTTGCCTGCGATCTTCGAAAGCGAGGATTACCAGAAGCGCCGTGGCGCGATCGAGGCAGCTGTGCGGAAAAAGCACGAAGCTGCGTTTTCGGCACTGCAGGAAAAGGCGGCTTCCAAAAATATTGCTATTTTGCGCACTCCTATGGGTTTTGCCTTGGCCCCGTTAAGCAATGGCAAGGTTGTGCCTCCGGAGGAATTTCAAACTTGGCCTGAAGAAAAGCAACAGCAGACGCGGGTAATACTAGAAGAGCTAGAGAAGGATCTCGAAGAGACATTGCGCAGCATACCCCGTTTGGAAAAAGAACTTCGGGATGCTGTGCGTGCGCTTGACCGGGAAACCGTGCAGTTCGCTATCACCCATATGATCGCCGATATCAAGGAAAGATTTGCCGATATTCCAAAAGTCGTCGAACACGTCGAGCGGGTGCGCGATGATGTGCTCGCCAATGTCGGCTTATTCGTAAGCCCTCAAGGAGAAGGTTTGGAGGTAACGCCCCTCGCCGCGAGAGTGGGAAGCCCGTTCGATCGTTACAATGTGAATGTTCTGGTTACCCAGGCAGATCATGGAGACGGAGCTCCTGTCGTTGAAGAGTTGCACCCGACGCTGAGTAACCTTGTTGGGCGGATCGATTATCTTTCATTTCAAGGAGCTTTGGTTACTAATTTCCTACTTATCCGACCAGGCGCTTTGCATCGCGCGAACAGTGGTGCCATTTTGATGGACGCGCGTGCTCTGTTGAGTGAACCGTACAGTTGGGTTGCGCTGAAGCGCGCATTACTGCAAGGGCATATCGCAATTGAGGATATTGCGAAATTCTTAGGCCTTCAGACCACACTTTCGCTTGAGCCGGATCCTATCCCGCTTGATGTTAAGGTGGTCCTCTATGGCGAACGACTGCTTTATTATCTTCTTGCTGCGCTTGATCCTGAGTTCGGGCAGCATTTTAAGATATTAGCCGATTTTGATGACGAGATCGATCGTTCGCCTGCAGCAGAGGCATTGCTTGCACGCCTGATTGCGAGCATTGCTGTTGAAGAGAAATTGAAACCCCTAGATCGCGGAGCTGTTGGACGAACCATTGAGTACGCAGCAAGGATTGCGGAAGACCAAAAAAAGCTCACGCTCCTTGTTGAGAATATCCGTGATCTGATCCGTGAGGCAGATTATTGGGCCGGGCAGGAGAAGCGAGAGGTAGTTAGCCGTGCCGATGTAGAGCGGGCGCTTGCCGAGCAAATTCGGCGCGCATCGCGTATTCGCGAGCGCAGTGTCGAAATGATTTTGCGCGATGTGGCGTTGATCGAGACAAGCGGAGCGCGGGTCGGCCAAATCAATGGACTGAGCGTGATCACGCTTGGCACTTACAGCTTTGGGCGGCCCTCCCGCATCACTTGCCGGGTTCGCCCGGGAGCCGGCAAGATTGTGGACATCGAACGGGAGGTTGAGCTCGGCGGGCCGCTGCATTCCAAGGGGGTGCTGATCCTTTCGGGCTTTCTCGCCGGCCGGTATGCGCTGGATACTCCGATGTCGTTGTCTGCGAGTTTGGTATTCGAACAATCTTATTCCGGCGTTGAGGGCGATAGTGCCTCTTCGGCAGAACTTTATGCCATCCTGTCGGCTCTTGCCGAAGTCCCGCTTCGCCAAGATCTGGCGGTAACCGGATCGGTCAACCAGCATGGACTGGTGCAGGCGATTGGCGGAGTAAACGAGAAGATCGAGGGCTTTTTCGATATCTGCAAGGCACGAGGTTTGAGCGGCACGCAGGGAGTGTTGATCCCCGAATCCAATGTCCAGCATTTGATGCTACGGGCCGATGTTGTGGAAGCTTGTGCTGAGGGAAAATTTGCAATTTATCCGATAAAGACCATTGATGAAGGCATTGCACTGCTCACCGGGCTTCCTGCAGGAGAGCGAGGTGCGGACGGCCTTTACCCGGCGGGTAGTATAAACCGGCTCGTTGAAGACAAGTTGAAACTTTTTGCAAAAGTGCGGCGAGCGGCGAGGGAAAGTACGGAACTCGGCTTGGAAGTCAACAAAAGCGACAAGGAATAACAGCGATGAGCGGCGCATCAAGATATAGGCGCCTGGTGCTGGAACTCTTTATGAATGCGGCCGATCGCCGCATCGTAAGAAGCGCGGCCGAATTTGCAGCTCTTTTTGGCTTCGACCTGATCGGCGTCTTCGTTGAAGACGAGGGGTTGCTTGGTCTTGCCCGACTGCCATTCGCGCGGGAACTTCGATTGCCTACCCATCAGTGGGCTCCGCTCAATATAGAACAGCTTGCTCTAGAGTTCGAACATGCCGCAGAAGAGGCACGTCGCGAGCTCGATAGAGTCGCGGAAGCGTTCGGGATTTCCGTTTCCTTTGAGAAGGTACGCGGCGATCCGATCAGCACTATCCTGGAGCAAATCGGTCCAAGTGATGTTTTGGTTATTGCCCAGCCCACAATGCCGCCCAGGCATCTGGCCCAAACGTTTACCCGCCTCGGCGAAACCGCCTTTCGTTCCCGTGCGGGACTCATGTTTCTTCCTCTGGAGGCGTCTTCTCAAAAAGGGGCGGTAAGTGTTCTCATACGAGATCCTTCAGATCCGAATCTGGAGCTAGCTGCGCGCTTGGCGCTGGCTCTCAATGAGGATTTGCTTGTGTTGCTGCCAGAGAGCACCGGGCAGGTGCATCATCGGGCCTTGCTGGAGCGGCTTTCTCGCTTCGGTATTGGAGCCGAAAAAGTTCGGATACTTATGCTGCCTCACGTAAACCAAGTGGATCTTGTCCGCGTACTCACGGAAAACACAGCGCGCTTACTGATACTTTCGCGCGAGATGACCGGGGGCGACAATTTGGCTCTTGTAGAAGCGATGGCAGCTTTCGGGGTCGCTGTGCTCGTGGTTGAACCGCAGGAGGAGAAACCCTGAAGTACGATTGTGCTCGCGACGAGGCAGGTTGTATGTTCCGGAAACGGAAGGTGTCTTTATGGCGACCAATAGTATTGGCGTGCACTCTTACTGGCAATGGGCAGACGAGTTGCGGCGTACTCAAGCTCGGCTACTTAGGTTTTTAGGCTTCGGGCCCGAAGAATGCAGCTATCGGGTTATCGCTTCGGACAAGCACTGGCGTTTGCGAGCCTATACGGAGACCAGCGGTGGAGCTAATGCGCTGATTGTGGCGGCACCTATCAAGCGCCCCTACATTTGGGATCTCTGTCCGCGGGTAAGCTGCATACGCAATTGTATCAATCACGGCCTGGGTGTTTATCTTCTCGAGTGGATTCCACCCGACGGTGAAAATGACGACCTCGGCCTTGAGGAATACGTTCTTGCTATCGGTAGGGCGACAACGCTTATCACGAAGCAGTGTGGCGGCGTCAAACCGTATCTTATGGGCCACTCGCTTGGCGGGACGCTTGCCGCAATATTCGGGGCCTTTAAATCCGATAGCATTCGCGGCCTTATTTTGTTGAGCTCGCCGCTTTCATTCCATCCGGGTGCAAGTCGCTTCGGCGATGCTCTCGTTACAAAGATACCGCCCGGATTATCTGAGCTTTCGATAGTTCCCGGTAGCCTCGTTTCGGCTGTGAGCATCTTGGCATCTCCCGAGATTTTCATATGGCTACGGCTTGTTGACTGGGCATCCAGCGTTGGTGACCTTGAGGCGATGGAGATTCATCTCCGGATGGAACATTGGGCCTTGGATGAGATCCCGCTCGCGGGAAAGCTGGTTGGGGAGATCGAACAGTGGCTTTATCGGGAGAATCGGTTCTTTGCGGAAACGCTTGTGATTCAAAAAGAAACTATAGGACCGTCTACCCTTCGTGCCAAAGTGGTTGCCGTGCTCAATTCGGCAGACGGTGTTGCAACTCCGCAATCTATGACCCGTTTTTTGGATATGATGCCACGCGCGTATACAGACGTAATCCGATACGACGGCGAGAGCGGGGTTGGCTTCCAGCACGTTGCTTTACTCACTGGTCGGAAAGCGCGCACCACGATATGGCCGGAGATTTTCTTGCGGTTACGGTAACCCTCTCTCGACGGGAAAGGCTGATAACTCATACTGGGCTGTTGGGTAATGCCAGCCTAGCTAGCCATTTTCACTAGCAAAATCTTTCGCGTATCGAAGATGTCCATAATATTTTTGCTTCGAAGCGATTTGGCTCGGTCATTTTGGGGTCTTTTTATCAATCTTATGCTGGCGAGCTGCAGCGTGGCCGAGCCAAGTCCGGAGTTGCGCCGCACGTATGCAACTGAGCCAAAAGTTGCGGTCGTTTACGTGATCGATCGCGGGTGGCATACGGATATTGGGCTCGCGGCCGAAAGCATTTCTCCACCCCTCGAGATGCTTCTCCAGAGATTCCCGGAAGCGCGCTATCTTGTGTTCGGCTTCGGCGAACGCGCCTGGTTCGTCGCGGAGCATATAAACCCTTTCGAGGCAATCCGGGCGCTCTTTCCATCGCCCGCCGCCATTTTGGTGACTGCCTTGCATATCTCGCCGGAAGCCGCTTATAGGGCGGAGCATGTGGTTGTGCTGCCGCTTTCTGCTTCCGGGTTGAAGGGGCTTCATGCTTATCTTTGGTCTTATTTCGCGAAAGACCAGAACACTCTGAAGCCGCCGATTGCTGCTGGCCCCAATGCGGAGAGTGCCTTTTATGCTTCAGAGGTAAATTATGACGCCACCTTTACATGCAATACCTGGACAGCAGGAGCCCTCGCAGCCGCGGGCGTGCCGCTTGAGCCGGGCGGGATTGTGTTTGCCCATCAAGTGATGAGCCGCGTGCGAGATATTGCTGAAAGCTTGCACCGGTAACTTACCGCCAAAGGGACAAACACTTGATACCATCCCCGCGGTATATAGCCGAAGCTCGTGTTTCAGCCTTTTGCCAGGCGGCGTGCGGTTTGAAGTAACAGCGCCCGATCTTCCGCCGAGCAAGCGCGATAAAGGCGGAGCAGCGCAAGCTCGTCCCCCCTGGCGGACTCCTGCGTCCCGGAAAGCAAATATTCCGCTCCTACGCCCAACACTTGCGCGATGCGTGTGAGATGCGCCCCAACCTGGCCGGCCCGGTCGGTTTCCCATTGCGCTACCGCAGACCGTGAGACGCCGACCCTTTCGGCCAATTCCTCTTGTGTCATTCCCCGTTCCAACCGGGCCTGACGGATCCGTTCGCCCGGCGTGCTGGCGCGGGAGGTTTTGGTTCGCTTTGCTGCCATAATAAAAAAATTTAGGTTAGATTAGCTGACTTGGCAAGATAGAAGACTTGACAAATCGGTTAGAAAATATAACAATACGCGGCAATGCCAATTCCCTGGCTCAACCCTAGGTCGATTTTCCAAGAGCTTCCCCAACCAACACCAATCGGAATCGCGATGCCGCAAAAAATTCAATGGACCAAGACCGCCGATAACCTTGTAACTGCGCTCCGCGCTGAAGGACAGACCTGGGATGCAATTGCTGCAAGGCTCGGAGTTTCCCGTAACTCGGTGCTCAACCGTGTCAAATGCCTCGCCAGCCCGGGTTTTCAGCTCTTTTCTGATACCGCCGCCGAACCGCGGAAGAAGGGGGTGGAGGAAACAGCGGCGACCCAAGAAGACGACGAAAAGGCTGAGCGACCGCCGCTTCCCCCCGGCCACCCACTCGCTTGGGGCTTGCTGACCCGGGGAACGATACTGGAGGGCCTGCCTTATCCTTTGCCGGGATTCTACGAGGACTGTGAGTAAGATGCACATAACGGAAGCGGGAATCTGGGATACGGCAGGCGTGGTCGCTCGATTGGAAGAGGCAGGCCGCACCTTGCTTGCTTTGCCCCACCGCGGTTATTCGCCGCGTTTGGCGCAGGTACGGCTTGATGTGATACATGACGCGATGGAAGCCTATGGATGGACCACGGCCCGGGTTCGTCTCCCCCCGCCGGAACCGGGCGCGATCTCGCGCATGGATGAAGCGTTTTCCTGGCTCGGCCTGATACCCCAGTCGCGTTTCGTGCTACGTTCTATTGTGGCCGCTCGGGCTCTTGTCCACCCTATTTCGGAGCGTCATCTTTTTTCCTGGCGCAAGCTTGGAGAGCGGTTAGGGGCAGACCACAAGGCGATCCAGCGTTGGCATGCGGAGGGGATTCGCCTCATCCTTGCTGGGCTCTCGGTGCCGGCGGGGAAATAAGGCGGATTATAGAGGCTTGCTTTTGGGCAGCGAGTTAGGCACACTTGCGCCCGGCAACGGCATTCCCTGTGAAACAGTTGCGTTAGGCAAGGCGAATGCTTGCCAGTACTTGTGAGCCGATGTTTTGCGTGCTCGGCAGGAGAATGCGTGTTCCAGAACTTTAATCCAATCTTTTCAGATTGGGTGCACACATCCTCTGCAACGTTCGGTACCATCGTACTCAAGCAGCATGGGCCGTCGTTCCTGTCGCGCGTCGCTCGAAGAGCTATTCTCGCACTTGATCGTGCGTTGCGGCGTCACTACCGCATTCGCGAATTTTCAGCAAATGGCGCGTGCCTATTACGTATCGCGCCCGGCGTGGCAAGAAAGCACGTTCGTCTTGGTGACGGGACCGAGATTGCTCCGGGAGACCCTATTTTAACATTACACTTTTGGAATGAGCATATTCCGCTCTATGGAGAAGGGCGCTCCGGTTTTGCCTGGGCGGTGCAATTTCGCCAAATGCTTGACCGATCCCTCACGTTACTGGCGGCTGAGATGGAGCGTGACCCTGAATTGGGCGCAGTACGAGCCGTGCTTGCGGAAACTGCTTTTGTAACACGGGGGCGCAAAGCAAAACTGATACGGGTGGCTTTGCAATTCGGGTTTTCGGCGCCGGTCCACCCACGCGGAGGATTCATAGAGGCTAATCGCGACCTGCTTCGGGATATCTTGCTTTTTGCACTCGGCTTTGCCTTCAATCCTCAGAGTCTTTGGGGTAAGCCGTTGCGGCGCGAACGCTATGAGTTGTGGTTATCTCGGCGTGCACTTCAGGCGCGGTTGACCGCGACGGAAGAAGGCCGGCAACAGACTTGCCGCCCGAAATCAACAGAAGTGGTATAATTACGCGCTGACGATGTAGAAAAAGAATTTCGTCATAAAGGCGTGCATTTGGAGGCGCAACCACCGCCGATGCGCAATGTGGGGCATCTCCAACGAAGGAACCAGCGCCGGACGATTTGGCTGCTTTGGCATTCCGGGGGGCTATGCGGAGACCCGGTGACAGAGGTTTCCCGCAACGAGATCGAAGCGGGGGAGGCCACTGGATGAAAAGCCTCAAACCGGCAATTGAGAGGTCACAACGGGAGCGCCCGGCAAATCCGGTAGGCCAGCCGAATTAGGCCGTTTGCCCCAAGCAGTATGGGTTGAATAGAAAAGACCTCAATGGAGCTTTTCCCGCGCCTCCTTATGGTGGAGGGTTAACCGAACTGCCCGCTTCGGCCGCGCAGCCGGCAGAGGTAAGCCAAGAGCGGATGCGAGTATGAGTGCTGCGGCATTTGTTCCCAAAGACTGGGAGAGAGCGGCATAAGGCGTCGTTAAGCGTGGATTGATCTCCAGCACAACCGGGCCGGAGGGCGAAGCTATAAGATCGACCCCCACATAGCCGGAAAGTTGGGGGATCACCGCGGCTATTCGTGCAGCAAGGCCACTATAGGTTTCTCGATATTTTTCCGCCCCTCCGACGACGAAGCCATCATATCGGAGTTGTACGCCCGTATCGGTAAGAAGCTGACGGTTGCAGGAGAGCAGTGCCGCCTCGCCGTTGTGGCAAATGAGCGAGAGACTGTGCGCCTCTCCGCAGATGCGAGGTTGGATAATGAGGTTCGTCTCGGTTTGGGTCGCGGCTGCACTCGCGGCATATCGGTCAAGCTCTCCTTGGTTTCCGAAAATGCGAACCCCTTCCGCTCCGCAACCATCGTCCGGTTTGATGACAAAGCCCGAAGCGCTATGGGGTAACTGACGAAAAGCGGCAAGGGGCAGAGTATAAGGTGTTGGAATGCCCGCTGCCGCAAGCTTGGCTATCGTTCTGCGTTTAGATGTCGCAAGCGCAATCGCCGGGGGCGGGCACCCGATCAGGGTAACGCCGGCCTTTTCGGCCATATGCGCAAGCCGCTCAAGCACACCCCCGGTTTCCGGCGCAATCGGCCAGAAAGCATCTACCTTAGCAAGCGCTTCCGCCCATCTCTTCCAAGGGTCATCAGCGATGGGAACTACCGGAAGGGAAAGAGGCAAACGCGGGAGCCGTGTGTCTCGGGCGATGCAGGCCGAGACGTCTGGAAGGTTTGCAAGGTCGGTTGCGAGCGCTTGCACCATCAACTCGGCTTCGAGGAGCAATCCACCCGACAGCGGTTTGCCTACGAGGCCGCCTCCCGTGACGTATTCACAGACCAAAAGGCGCATCAGGTTAATTCTTAGGAAGAATACCACTGGTTGCAAGTCGGTAAAATCTTTTCTAATACCGGATCATGCGGCATCGTGATTTAAAAGCGCCCGACGTGTTTGCCATGGCGGATCTGCCGCCTTCGCCTCCCGCCGATTGCTCATTGTGTCAAAACAGAGCTTCGGCCAGGAGACTTCTTTGCAAAGACGGTTACGATATTTACCTATGTGGAAATTGCTTCTATCTTTTCGTTCATCCGTTCCCGAGCACGGATTTTCTGCTCCATTACTACAACGATCGTTACCGCAACGCTTCCGCTCAGCATTATAGCAAGGCACGTCAACGCCGAGGCCGAGCACGGGTGAAGGCTCTTCGCTTTTTTCCCTATATCCGCGGCAAAAGCGTGCTTGACCTTGGCTGCGGAGGTGGCTTCATGTGCGAGGCATTCCGCTGGTTGGGCGCAGGCGGAGGGCGCCAAGGAGGAGCCGTAGTGGGCGTTGACGTCAGCGCAGGAGCAATTGCCTATGCACGCCAACATTTTCCAAAATGCACTTTCTATTGTGAGGGTCTTACAGAATTTTCCCGGCGAGGGATGAAGTTTGATTTTATTTTCTCGGCAGAGCTGTTAGAACATTTGCCTGGTCCTGAAATCTTCATGGATACGGTTGCGGCGGTTTCCAAGCCGGGTACGTTTGTTTATCTTTCTGCTCCGGATTTCGGGCATGAGGCGGTCCCGAGCGATTTACAAGCATGGCCTGATCTTTGCCCGCCCGAACATTTGCAGTGGTTTACCGCGGAAAATCTGGAGGCGTTGTTTGCGCGTTACCGCTTTAGGCTTTATCGCCGCTGGCATAGCAAAACCCCGGCGCATCTCGTGATGTTTCAAAAACTATAACGAACGTTCCTCGCCTCATATTGAGAGAGGCTAAGCACGTATCCGCACGCGGCTTAAAAGGATGGGGCATCAGTGCGTTTTTTGAATCGGCGCCTGGTGAGCAGTGTTGAAGAACCTTACGCATTGCCGCGGCTCGCTCGACGGTATTCTCGAGAAGCGCGGTAAGGCCCCGATACGCGTTTGCGAATGAGCAGTAAAGCACTGAAAGGCTTGCTTAGCCCGTCTTGGCGGGGTGCTGAGTTTCGCCCTTCGTCGAACAGGTATTCAGGCCGAAGAGCGCGTAGGCAGGGCAGAACCCAACCAGCGCCGTTGCCAGCGGCACCACGCCGATCCATGCCCAAACCGGCCCACCGGCAAGCGCCCAGACAATAAGCGCCACACCAACGAGAGCCCGCACAACCCTATCGATCGTGCCAATATTTCTGGTCATGGTAGCCTCCTATGGGCTGAAGCCTTTACAGTTTAAAGGCCATCAAAAAGCAGGCGCAGCTTTCGACCGCTTTGACCCTGATCAACCCAAAAGAAATTAGTATCGACCTGGCGGCTTCGTCAACCAGAGCGGCTTTCCATAAAGGGTTTGCACCCGCTAGGACCCTTTAGTGCTCGAGGATAAACCTAGCTTCTCAAGTCCCTGCTCCAAAATATTTTTAGGGGCAAAAATGCGCCGGGAAGGCGGCTTCGGCGGGCCGAGCGCCACACGATAGCGACAGCCTGGGGTGGTATAAGTTCCGGTAAAGCTCTGGTTTACGAGTGTCCCATCGAGCACCAGGGGATAGGGCTTGTGCTCGTCCGTGGTGGCGAGATCCAGCCTCGCATGCACCGTTCCGTCCGGAGTGAGGCTGCCGCTCAATACCAACACACCGTCGGTTGGCGCAAACATGACGGAATTATCAGAGCGTTTGAGGGTGAGCGTTGCCGGGCTTGGGCTCGCAGGACGACAATCCTCCCCGCTTTCCGGGGTAATAGTACCCACAAAACGGGCATCATAGCTAGAAAGGAGGCTTTCGCGCCCGCCGCAAGTTGCCAAGAAGGGGATAAGTAGAAAAATGCCAAAATATCGCCTTCCTCTCTTGCCGACCATGTCCAAAGCCTGATCCTGCCTAGAGCCGGGACAGCTGCACCTCCGCAGAGCCGCGCCTCAGTATACCAAGCGCGCGGGCAGCTGCAGGGGAAAGATCGATGATGCGGCCGCGGCTACCGGTGCGGTCGTTAATCGTGACATCCACAAAGCGGGTAGTGCCGACGAGCTGCACGCGCACCACTGAGCCGAGCGGAAGCCCACGGGCGGCCGCGGTATAAGCCTCGGGATTGTACACCTCGCCGGAGGCGGTGCGGCGACCGACGAACCGCCCAGCATACCAGTGCGCAACCCAACGTTGTTCCTGTATGGTAGAGCTGGGATGGGCAAACCGTGTCCGATTGTGCCGACGAGCGTGGTGGGTGCGATGAAGCGAGCTGCGCTGCTTCGTGGTAACCGGTGACGGCTCGGGCTTTGCATCTGCAACGATGGGGAAGGCAAGAAGAGTCGCGATGGCTAGTAATCCGGGCAAGAAACGTCGTGTTTTTGACAGCATCTTTTGCCTCCTTCCGTTTCGATTTTCAATTGATCGAGAGCAAAACGCGGCTATAGAATACGAGACAGCCGGAAAAATCAACCCAAGGCTTGCAGTGTCAAAAAATTTATGGCTAATTTATGGCAACGCGACTTTGCAAACTACCGGCTCTGATTATTATATTTCGCGACCGATGATTTCCATTATTGTGCCTTTTTACAAAGAAGAAGCAAATGTTGCCGCTCTTTACACGCGGCTTTCGCACGTGCTTGATACGATAGAGCAACAATGGGAGCTTGTCTGCGTCAATGATGGCAGCCAGGATGGCACGCATGCCGAGCTTCTTGCTTTGCAGCAACGTGATAGCCGTGTCCGTGTAGTCGATCTGTCGCGCCGATTCGGCAAAGAAGCGGCGCTGACCGCCGGGCTCGATTATGGGCGCGGCGAGGCGGCGATCCCGCTTGATGCCGACCTTCAGGACCCGCCGGAGGTTATCCCTCTCTTGCTCGGGAAATGGCGCGAAGGTTACGAAGTGGTGAACGCTGTTCGCGCTTCGCGCGCGGGCGAGAGCTTCCTGAGAACTGCGGCAACGCGCGGTTTCTATTGGCTTTTTCGCCGCCTGAGCGAGGTTGAAATGCCCCCGGATGCAGGGGATTTCCGGCTCATTTCGCGCCCTGCCCTGCAAGCGCTAAGACGCCTTCCGGAGCGGCGTCGATTTATGAAGGGACTTTTTGCCTGGGTCGGGTTTCGCACTGCCGCCGTGACCTATGACCGCCCACCCCGGTTGGCCGGGCGGTCGAGCTGGAATTACTGGAAGCTCCTGAATTTTGCCTTGGATGGGTTGATCGCATTCTCAACCCTGCCGCTTCGACTTGCTTCCTATCTCGGCCTTGCCATTTCAGCCCTTGCCTTTCTTTATGCGGGGGTGATCGTGTTCCGCAAGCTTGCTTTCGGTAATGTCGTTCCCGGTTATTCTTCGCTGATGGCGGCGATCCTGCTTTTAAGCGGTGTTCAGCTTGTTTCCCTTGGAATTATCGGCGAGTACCTTGGAAGGCTTTATGAGGAAAGCAAGCGAAGACCCATTTATATTGTTCGCCAAATTTGGGAAGCGAAGCCGTCAACCGACCACACCCTAAGAAAGGGCGTGTAAAGTATGGGTATCTCTTGATTTTTCTAACAGAAATTTTTATCTAACATATGAATCGCTGATAGCTTCGACGCCGGACCCTCTGCTAGGTTGTCCGGATACGCAAGATCAAGCGCTCAAAAAAACTCTTGCCCAAACACCCCAATATGGCGTATACGCACAACTAACATGGCGTCGTATGCGCGGGCGCTACGTTTGGCCTATATGCTAACTGCTCTTCCGTTATAACGCCGCCTTGCCTAGGATTTGGCTTTTAGCTTTTCCCATATGCCATGCTAGAGAAAGATGAAGCCAGAGCGCTGAGCCCGCTTGACGTTCTTCTAGAGGTCATGCGTATGCGTTGGCAAGAAGGAGACTTCGAAGGTGCAGTTACCGTTGCCAAACTCGCGGCGCCCTATCTGCATCCGAAATGTGGATCGACGAATACCAAATCAAGGAATTTATCAGAACTAACTGATGCCGAGCTCTCCTTTGCTCTTGCACGTCTTGGCGAAGGAGAGAGCGCTGAGGCGGAGCATTCGTACCTCGTTAGCGGCATTTGCAAAAATCGCACTTGAGCCGCTTGGGCTTGTTCCGGCACGCCATCATTTGTTGTTAATCGAAGAATTAGAGAAAATAGCGCGCGGAGTCAGCAAGCGCTTACTGGTGATGATGCCCCCGGGATCGGCGAAATCTACGTATGCAAGCATCATCTTTCCGCCCTGGTGGTTTGCTCAACATCCGCAAAGCCGTATTATAGCCGCTTCGCATACGGCATCGCTCGCATACAGCTTTGCCAGAGATGTACGGCGCTTGCTGAAAGAGCATGAGAGCAGGTTGGGTGTAGCGCTTGCCAGCGATCAGCGAGCGCTAGCAGATTGGCGGACATCTTCGGGTGGAGGTTACTTCGCAACCGGCGTCCGCGGGCCGATTGCCGGGCGACGAGCGGATCTGGTTTTGGTCGATGATCCCATTAAGTCTCGAGCGGAGGCAGATAGTGCCGCTGTACGAGATCAAATTTGGCAATGGTACCGCTCGGATTTGCTTCCTCGCCTGAAACCACAGGGACGCATTGTATTAATCATGACACGCTGGCACGAAGACGACCTCGCTGGTCGTTTGCTCTCTTGTGCACAGGCAGAGACGGACGCCTGGACTGTTCTAGAATTGCCGGCTTTTGCGCGAAGCAACGACCCGTTGGGGCGTATGCCGGGGGAACCGTTATGGCCGGAATGGGAGAGCGCCAGCCTATTAGAAGCAAAGAGAAGGACGATTGGGGAGCGGGATTTTTCGGCTCTCTACCAACAACGCCCAGCTCCGCCGGAAGGTCTACTGTTTCGTATTGCACGCATTCCTTATGTTCCAAGAGCGTCGTCGAAAGCATTGCGCGTGCGGGGATGGGACTTAGCCGCAACTGCTGATCACTCGCGCGATGGTGACTTCACGGCAGGGGTGTTACTGGCTCGTGAGCCGACGGGCCGATTTGTCGTGGAAGACGTGGTGCATATGCAAGGCGGCCCCGACGAAGTGGAAGAGGCAATTCGCCGCACAGCGCTTGTCGACGGAGACGCGGTGACAGTTGCGTTGCCACAAGATCCAGGCCAAGCCGGGAAGTCTCAAGCGCTTTACCTTACCCGTGCACTTGCGGGATTTGTCGTGAAAACAACACGCGAATCGGGCGCAAAAACAACTCGCGCCGCGCCAGTAGCTGCTCAACTCAACATCGGTAACATAGGAATTGTGCGTGCAAACTGGAATCAACCGTTTTTGGATGAGTTAGGAAGCTTTCCCGTCGGCAGCCACGATGACCAAGTAGATGCACTCTCTCGTGCTTTCTCGGTGCTTGTTGAAACAAAAGCGCCGGCGCGCGGCACGGACATAGATCTCTTTTCCCGCTAAGACGACTTTTAATTTTCGTAGACAATTTGCCATGTTTGAAACGATTGCTGCGTTAATTCCTCGGGATCCAGCATATCCCGAGCGCACGCGGAAGCTCGATTTGCTGCGTCGGGTTTTGGATGGAACTCTCTATGATGCCCTACCGTTCGAGTTCCATGAGGAGCGAGGCCCCGGTGGAGAGTATATCCCACTACGCAATCGCAAGCCCTCCGTGCGCAGCAATCTTTGCCGCATTGTCGTTGATGATTCCGTTGCTTTGTTGTTCAGTGAGGGGCGGTTCCCTGCCATTGACTCGCCAAACCGCGAGGTACGGAGCTTTCTAGACGCCGTGGCTCGCGAGACGCGCCTCAATGAGGTGATGATCGACGCAGCATTGCGTGGCTCCGTCGGTTCGGTCGCAATCCTCATGCGCGTGCTCAGCAACCGTGTATATTTCTCGGTACTCGAAAGCCTTTACTTACAGCCCGCGTGGGACTCCGAGGCCCCTGATACATTGGAAAGTGTAACCGAGCGCTATAAGGTACGGGGATTTTCTTTGGTAGAGCGTGGCTATGATATACCCGACCTAAATGCGGATTATTGGTTCACTCGCAAGTGGGATAAGTGGCGGGAAATCTGGTATCATCCATACCGGGTTTCCGAAACCGATGCGCGACTCACAATAGATAAGACACGCAGTGTCGTGCACGGTTTGGGTTTTGTTCCCATAGTGTGGGTAAAGAATTTGCCGGGGCCTTCCTCCACCGGAGATTTCGTCGACGGAGCTTCGACTTTCCGCCCGGCAATCGAAAGCATGATCGAAATTGACTATCAGCTTTCTCAAGCAGGCCGGGGTTTGAAATATAGCTCTGATCCAACCCTGCTTATCAAGGAGCCGGCGGCGCGCGACGGGGAATTTATCAAAGGCGGCGGAAATGCTCTGGTAGTATCCGAGAAGGGCGATGCGAAGCTTTTAGAGATTGGCGGTTCGGCAACGACTGCGGTAATCGACTACGTGCGATTTTTGCGTGAACTCGCGTTAGAAGCGATCCATGGCAATAGAGCGGACCCTCAGCGCCTTTCCGCTCCTGCGTCGGGCCGCGCACTCGAGCTGATGAGCCAGGGCCTCATTTCCCTTGCCGATAAACTTCGTATCTCTTACGGAGAGGGCGCGCTACTTCCGCTTGCGCGCATGGTGTTGCGAGCGGCGCAGGTATACCCGCTGCAAGTTGGTGGCGCGTCAGTACCGAAGCTTGATACGCATGCACCGGTGTCATTAGTCTGGCCGCGATGGTTTCCGCCTACCGCCCAGGACCGTCTGGCCGATGCGCAAGCTCTCGCAAAGCTATCCAAGGCTGGGCACATCTCTAAAGAAACAGCGGTTAAAGCCATTCGTGATTTCTATGACATTACCGATCTCGCGCTGGAATTACGCAATGTAGAAGCTGAGGGGGACGCAGTATGAGCGTGGAAAAGGACATAGCATCCGATGCGCCGGAAACAGAGGAAACATCAATCAACGTTCTTGCAACACGTGTTGCCACGTTAGAGAGGGCTTTGGAGGAAGTTCAGGCACAGGCGCGCGAGCGCATTAAGCTCGCGGAACTCAAGGCGGCGGCCTTGCAGGCAGGCATGTTGGATCTAGATGGGCTTAAGCTTTTCGATCTTTCTTCCATAGAAATAGACGAAAACGGCAATATGATCGGGACAGAGGCGTTATTTGCGCGAGCAAAACGCGAAAAGCCCTGGCTCTTTCGCGCGCTATCCTCCTCTTCGCGGGCTTCTGTTCCGCCGGCACAACCGCCGCGGATGAAGCTCGCTACGGAGATGACGGAAGAGGAGTATCGCGCGGCCAGAGCAGAGCTATTACGCAGGCGCTAAGAAACACGGCTCAGGGTTTCACCCAGATCTTACTCGCGCAGCGTGAGGCAGGACAACGTCTGTTAATGTAAACAGAAGTCAGTGAGAGGATAACTATGGCGATCGACAACTTTCCGCCCTCTTTGCAACCGATTATTCAACAAGGTTTTCTAGAAAGAGAGTTTCAGGACGCGCTTCGCTCCCGGCTTGCTTATCGGTACGTGGCCGATCGCGAGGAATTCGCCGTCGGTATTGGTGAGACACTCACCAAAACACGTGCAGGCCTAAAACCATCTGTGACGACTCCACTTGCGCCCAATACCAACACCAATTTGGATAATGGATTAACTCCTCAATATTTTTCGGTTGAGCAATACACACTGACGATCAATCTCTATGCTGCTACAACAGACCTAAATATGGTTACGAGCCGGGTTGCGATTGCTCCGCAGTTTTTGTTGAATGCTCGCACGAACGGTGAGCAGGCGGCACGATCTTTAGATGAGCTCGCCCGCAATGCGTTATTTGCGGCGTATTTTGGCGGCAATACCCGCGTGATTACGACGCTGACTTCTGCAGGTCCCACCATTCAGGTGGATGATGTACGCGGCTTTCAGAATGTCTTTGTAAACGGCGTACAGGTGCCGGTTTCATCCTTTAATCCCATGACGGTAACCGTGGGAGCGGATTCTTATAACTTGATCGGCGTAAGCGTGGATGCTACCAATGTCTCGACCACGCCTGGAGGCATTTCAGGAGAACTTACCTTCTCCTCGAACGTTAGCGTAGCGGACGGAACGGCCGGAAATACGGTCCAGGCGGCGACGGCTTCCGTGATTGTGCGACCGTCCGGCCGCACAAACACTGCGCAATTGCAGGCGGGAGATACGCTCACCATGGCGAATTTGCTGGATGCCGTGGCGACGTTGCGTAGGAACGCGGTGCCCGAAGTTGAAGGTGCCTATAATTGTTATCTCGATCCTGTTTCCGCCCGGCAATTGTTTGCCGATCCGGATTTCAAGGAGCTATTCCGCGGGGCGACGTCGGCAAACCAAGTGTTCCGCCGCGGCATGATCAATGATTTCCTTGGGCTTCGCTTTTACCCGACTACCGAAGCATTCGTACAACAGCATCCTTCTCTTCCCGGCATTTATGTACGCCGCCCGATTGTGGTGGGAAAGGGCGCGCTGATCGAAGGCGATTACGCTGGCATGGCGGACGACGACATTGCGCCGCGAGACGCCGTGGTAAACATTATCGACGGTGTTGCCATGGTTACGCGTCCGCCGATTGATCGGCTGCAGCAGATTATCGCTCAGAGCTGGTACTGGATTGGCGGTTTCTGTGCTCCAAGCGACACGACGACCACGCCCACCACTATTCCGACGGCAACCAATGCCGCTTTTAAACGAGCGGTTATGATAGAGCACGTCGGCTAGTGAGAAGGATAGTATGAATGTCAATCGGCGCAACGCAGCCGTTTAGGCCATCCGGAACGGCGATGCTTTCAGCTTCCACAACCTCCACAAACATAACGTTGCCCGGAGCAGGTGAAGCGGTGCTGGTTTATAACGCCGCGGCAGCAACGGCTTTCTTCCGATTCGGAACGGACGGTACGGTTGCGGCAAGTACTGCAGATACGCCGTTGCCCCCGGGGGGACGGATGCTGGTACATGCGGGAAGTTATGCAAAAACCGCTGCAGCCGTACTCGCAGCCGGTACCGGTGCCGTTTATTTCACTCGAGGAGATGGGACGGTTTACTAGACATGTCCGGCTCGGCAGTGTTTTCTTCCGCTCCTTTCAGTGATGCCGAGAAGACCGATATTCGGCGTTTCTGCGGATACCCCGCATATGGCAGCGGGGCTTCAGGATTCCAGGGGTGGAGATTTTTTCAAGCATATGGGCTGCTGGAATACCGCATGAACAACCTCGCTCCAGCGGAGTATCAGGTTGTCCGGAAATATCTCGCGCAACTTTACGCGTTGGAAGCGGCCATTCCGGCTGCCGCCGCAAATTTGGATACAGCCGAGGCATCGGTATGGATACACAATCCAGTCGAAGTGGAGCAACGTACCGCTTTGTTTGATGACTGGCGGAGACGACTATGCGGCTTTCTTGGGCTTCCGCCCGGGCCGGATTTGGGCGAACCTGAATTTAAATTTATCGTCTAACAACGTATTTGCTCTTCGCCAATGAATGAAACGCGTTTCAATGATCTTATCGCGCGGGGGATGGGGGTTGCTGCTCGCAAAATTGGCGTTACGTGCGATGCCTATCGGCCCTCGGGGCCGATTGATCCGCTTGCGCCAGAGAATCGTTTTTTGCGCATGCAGGCTGCATTTAATGCGGAAGATCCAAATTTTTTCCGTGTTGCGAAGTACGGTGAACCTGTATTTTACGCAATATTAGACGCTGCGTACACTAAACCGGGCGATTATTTGGTCGAACGTGCCACGGGGCGGACTTGGTTTATTGCTTCGCAATTGCCGCTTTTGCCAGTGGTGGTGGTACAAACCAACCGACGTATTTGGCTTCATCGCCCAGCGAGGCCAATGTTGCCGGGCGTAAATTTCTATAGTGGTGTCAACCGAGAAATGCTCACGCCATTGGTTTCCAATTGGCCGGCGAGCGTGCTTGCGGAAAGAAGCGGCGGCAACCGGTTGGGTGCGCGATCGGAGCTTCCGGGCGATACACAGCCCGGAAGCTTTATCATTCTGCTGCCGGCATTAAGCGGTTTTTCGCGGGGAAAAACCGGCCCATCCGAATCCCATATTACATTGAAAACAGACGATCTCGTACGCGATGATCTCGAAAGGCAATTTATAGTTGCTACAGCAGAACTTTCTGAGCTTGGCTGGAGACTTTTCGCGCGAGAGGTAACAAGCTGATGGCTGATCAATCGGACGTGGAAACGGCGCTTGTGAATGCCATCGCGCAGGCCATATACCCTGAGGGGCCGGGCTTTCCCGGAGTGATTTCCGCTCCCTGTCGGATTTATCGCGGCTGGCCGGATTCGGCGGCACTGGATAATGATCTGAAGGCCGGTTGGGTAAATATCAGTGTTTTCCCTCTCAGCGTAGGCATGCGCAACACCACGCGGTATATGGACTTTTGGCAGTTGCTCGCCGACCAACCTCCGACATTGGGAGTGGATGTTACAGGAACGACGGCGACGTTTTCCGGCACCGCTCAGGCTGGCCAACTGGCCGGTTTGTTGGTCAACAACTCCGCGTTCGTCTACCTGGTCCAGGCAACCGATACGCCGGCAAGCGTGGCAGCTGCCTTGGCGGCCAAAGTTGCCGGTATGCAACCAGCATCGACAAACGGCGCCAGCGTGACAGTGCCCGGCGCATACAGGCTTATCGGACGCGTAGTGGCACCGCAGCCGGCACTTTGGCAAACACGCCGGCAAGAGCAGAATTTTCGGGTAACTCTATGGTGCCCTGATCCTCTTACGCGGGATGCAGCGGCAAGCGCCATCGACGCGGAGTTTGCTCAGGCGCAGTTTTTGCAGCTTGCCGACGGAAGCTTGGGAAGGTTGCTGTTTCAGTCCTCGACGGTACTGGATAACGCAGAAGTTGTGGGTCTTTATCGGCGTGATCTGCTTTATAGTGTGGAATATCCGACTACGCGTATCCAAACATTGCCGACTATGTTGTTTGCTAACATAACTATAGGAAACGCTATTGCGACATTTGGAACTCTAACGGGGTGATTTTATGGGTAGTGGAAATATGCCAATGAAACTCGTTGTCGTACGCTCGTTTGCGCAATACGCGCCGGGAGAAATAATTATCGATGCGGCGGAGATAACTGGGATTTTATCCGGAGAAAATGCAGCCCATGTCGTCAGCGTAGCGTCGGAGCCGCTTCCCACCACCAACAGCTCGCATACAAATAGAGGATAAGCTATGCCTATTTTGCAGCAGGCAAGCGCTAATGCAACAGCGCTGATCGTGCCGGATCTTTATGTACAAATCGTCCCGCCGCAGAACCTTGTGTTAAATGGTGTTCCCACGGATATTATTGGCATCGTGGGAACAGCAAGCTGGGGTCCGGTAAATCAGCCGGTAATTGCGAGTTCCATGAGCGATTACGCTGCGAATTTTGGGCCTATTGTGGCTCGCAAATACGATATGGGCACGCAAATGGCTACAGCGGTGCAACAAGGCGCGCAGAATTTTCGCTGTGTCCGCGTGACAGACGGCACCGACACCGCTGCCCAGCTTGCGCTCTTTGCTTCGGGTACGCAGACCCCTTTGACGCTAACGGCGCGCTACACGGGAAGCTACGGAAACCAGATCTCGGGTGCCTTTAGCCCCGGCTCTCAGCCCAACACCTGGCGGGTGAGCATATCCCTTCCAGGGCTCGCTCCTGAGGTATTCGACAATATCGGCGGGACCGGGCAAACTTTTTGGCAGAATGTCGTAAACGCAATTAACTTTGGCCAGAACTTACAGAGGGGGCCGTCGCAAATTGTTGTTGCGTCGTTGGGAAACACTTTTACCATTACGCCCACCACGAGTCTTTTTAGCTTTGCTTCCGGCACCCCGGGCAGCGATGGCGCAGGAAATGTAACCGCCGCCACGCTGATCGGGGAGGATGTAACGCCAAGAAAAGGCATGTACTCTCTTCGAGGGCAGGGTTGCTCCATAGGGCTTCTTGCGGATGCCGATGATCCCACGCAGTGGGTTACACAAGCCGCATTCGGTCTCTCCGAGGGAATTTACATGATCCTAACCGGTCCTTCCGGCGATACCATTGCCAACGCTGTGGCGACTAAGCAATCAGCAGGCCTCGATAGCTACGCGGCGAAGTTAATGTTCGGGGATTGGATTTGGTGGAATGATCAGGCCAACGGGGTTACGAGGCTTGTGAGCCCGCAGGGGTTTGTCGCTGGGCGGCTTGCCAATCTTTCGCCTGAACAATCCAGCTTGAACAAGCCGCTCTACGGGGTTGTCGGCAGTCAGAAATCCGGAAGCCCAGGAACCGCACAAAACAGCGTTTATTCGGAGGCTGACTTACAAACACTGTTTTCCGCCGGGATAGATGTGATCACAAATCCCCAGCCCGGAGGCGCATTCTGGGGAGTGCGCTGCGGCCATAACTCTTCTTCTAATTCTGCAACCAACGGGGACAACTATACAAGGCTCACCAACTATATCGCCGTATCACTCTCTGCCGGCATGGGGCAATACGTTGGCGAAGTGATTAACGTTTCCTTGTTTCAAAGTATCCGTGCGACATTAACGGGCTTTTTCCAAAACATGCTCAATGCGGGTATGCTTGGTTCCACCGACGGTTCGGTGCCATTTCAGGTGATCTGCGATACATCCAACAACCCGAGTACCCGTACAGCGCTTGGCTATGTGCAAGCAGATTGCCAGGTTCAATACCTTTCGATAAACGAGAAGTTCATTGTCAATGTGGAAGGCGGACAGACTGTTATGGTTCAGCATCAAACGTTGCCAGCCGGTCAAATAGGATCCTGAAAAATTTAATTTGTCCGTTGCCAGAGTTCGAAGACAAAGGAGAAACAAGTGCCAGCGACACAGTTTTCCCTTGGCCGGAATTGCCAATTGGTGGTGATTGGACCGCAAGGTAGGGTGGACCTCACTTACGTCACCGGCTTTGAAAGTCGCCAGCTCACCGCTTCGGTGCGCATTGATCGGCTGGATGGAGTGCATATGGGGGCGGAGATTCCGAAAGGTTGGGAAGGAAGCTTTGAGCTGGAGCGCGGCTCGTCGGAAGTGGACGATTTTATTGCTTCGATTGAACAGGCCTTTTATGTCCAAGGCCAGTTGCCCACAAGTACACTTTACCAGTACGTTCAGGAAGCCGACGGCTCCACATCTACTTACCAGTACGATTTGGTAGTCTTCCGACTGGCATCGGCAGGGGCATGGCGGGGCGATTCACCGGTAAAACAGCGGTTGGAGTTCTTTGCTTCGACGCGCACGCGTATGTAATAGATAATTAAGGAATAAGGAGACCATGAGCACGCCAAGCGATCGTATCATAGCGGCGTCGCAGCGGGCATTTGAAACGCGAGATGTCCGCGGCCGTAAGCTTGCCATTAAACGGCTGGACGCTTTGGACAAGCTCCGCCTTTATAAGGCTGTCGGGCCGGAGCTTGCTCAGAACGAACCGTATTTGGGTATGGCTTTGCTAGCGTACTCCGTTACGGCTATTGACGACTTACCTATTCCGCCGCCGGTGAATGAGGGGCAAATTGAGCAAGCGGTACAACGCTTGGGTGAAGACGGCTTGGCCGCAGTGGTAGAAGTGTTGGCAAGGATGGATGAAGAAACCAAAGAGGGAGCCCCCGGCGCCACGAAAAACCCGATTGATTCGGCAAAAAACTGAGCGAGCACCCCGATCTTATCGATTGCTTGTATTTGGTAATGAACGGGGTGCCATTCGACGTTGCCTTTAGCCTACCGCCTGATGAGAGGCTTGCCTTTGTTGTCATAATAGGCACGCTCTCGGGACGATTGTTTGATTGGGAAAGCATGCGTTTTTTGCCGGAGAATCAACGCTAATGGAGGCCGGTTGGGAGACCATTGAGAGCGCTGCATTAAAGGAGGCTGTAGAACGCTTGTGTGATTCGATTTCTATCAGGATGGCGTCGGAAGGGGTCACTGATGTGGCGTTTTCCACAGAAGTAAAGGGTGCCGAGGTGAGACTGCATATTGTTTCGGAGCAAGCGCTGATTAGAGAGATTGGAGCTCCAGGCTTGCCGCCGCGGCCCATTATTGCCGAATGCATTTCAGAACAAGCGGAAGACCTTGCCTCAGGGATTGCAGCCGTACTGGCAGCCCATGCCGAAGAATTATTCGCCTAAGCAAACGGCAGAGACATTGCGATGAAGCAAAGTTTTGAAATCGATGTTTCTGTCGTTCTTGGGGGCGGGCTTAGCCGCGAAGTTACTGCCCTTAAGCGGGAGTTACAAGCCCTGCATCGGACCACATCGTTGAGCCGAGCCGGGCTTCGCGAATTTCGGATTAAACCGATCAGAGAGCAGGGGATAACGCGACGGTCGAATCTGCTATCCGAGGGTCTTTTCGGCTATAACGCAAAAGGTTGGACCGACGTTTACCGAAGCGGCGTTGCTCGGTTAAGGGAGCGGAGACGCAACAGCGCCGATGAAGTCGCCATCTCCGGACATCGAACCGAATTCGTGATATACCGCTCGCCCGAGAAGCGCAGCTTTTGGGAAAGGCCACCGCGTACACGTGTGGCGGCCTGGAAACCGGAAATTTCTCCGTTGCGTGCGAGCGAGGAAAAAGAAACGCTCAAAAAAGCCCTGGTTGGGAAGGCATGGAGTCCTATTTCTGGTTTAGAGATCCACCGCCTGGCAAGAGCAAAACAAGCGTTTGGCTACGCGGGGTGGCCCCCTCGTGGCCGCATGCTTCGGCCGGATTCTCCTTCGGCTTTCTCGCCTTTCCCTGAAGCCCGCGAGCCTAACTATAAGCCATACGCTCAGAACCCAATAGCGATAAAACCCGCGTATGGAAAAAGCATGAGGACAGAGCGTCTGGCAGCGCATGCTCCCTTGATGATGTCTCGACCGTTCGGCTCACGTTCTTCCGGCCAAAGCCCGGTTATGCTGACAAGGAATTTCGAGAGTGCAAAGCCCATTAGCCCGCGTGTGTTTGCTCAGCACGGGAAATACGTTCTTTCCGGGGTTTTGAAAGGAACGGTTGCCGCGGCTCCGAATGGCGCATTTACAAAGTCCGGTAGTTCTGCACCGCTGAGCGATGCTCACCAGCCAAAGGTATACCCTTTTAAGCAAGCCACCGAAAACCCGAGTACTCCGTCGAGCCTTGCGCCAAAAGCAACCGCTGCACTGAGTTTTCAGGATGCTCAAATCGTCATGATACCAAGCGCGGAGCGCTCCTTAGGAGTACCGCAAATGGGCGCCGTGTATTTAGACGGGCGGCTGGTGGGCCGTTGGGTGTCTGACTATCTTGCGAACGAAGCGGCGGGTGCTCCAAGTGCCAGGGTATCGTTTGATTCTCGTCTCGGCTTTCCCTGGCCAGGTCCGCCGATCGCAAACTGAGTCGCGCAATTCGCGCCGTTAACACCAAGAATCGGATCTTCCCACGACTGTCGATACCATGCCGAAAATTGCATTATTCCTTGGCCCCGTGCTGTTTCAGGACTTCGAGATTCCGGAGACTATTATTTTCGGCGGACGCCAACGCCTCGCTGTACACGAGCTGCCCGGAGGAGCGCGCGTAATTGACGCGCTCGGCCGTGATGATGCTCCCATAATCTGGTTCGGTGTACTCTCTGGGCCCAACGCAACAGAACGTGCGCACGCTCTGGATTTATTGCGTGTCCAAGGAGCGGTGCTACCGCTGACTTGGGACACGTTCTTCTATACCGTCGTGATCAGTGAATTTCGGGCGACTTATGTTCAGGAAAATTGGATACCCTATTTTATTTCCTGCACTGTCTTGCGAGATGAAGCGGAAGTACTCATACAGGCCGGAATTTCTCTGGTTGAACAGGCGATGGCAGATGTAGGAACAGCAGCAAGTCTGCTCGTAGGAAGCGATATTGCCTTAGACAGTGCTACCAGCGCTCTGTCGGCCCCGGGTGCGTCGGTGCTTGGCACTAATGCCTACACATCTGCGCTCGACGCCGTCACATCGGTGCAGAGCAGCATAGCAGGTGGCATCGGCACGACCGAAGGCACACTGGATTCCTATATCGGCGGTGGGTTCTTTTCCGGCGGCAACGCCGATCAGGGCATTGCTGCGCTTTCGAACGCCACGAACGCGGCTGGCACGCTTGCGCAGCTCTCCGCCGCACAAGGTTACATCAATCGCACGGTAATCAATTTTCTCAATGCAAGTCCATAGAGGCATTGCGGAGGAGAGTTTCGTGCAAACCATTACCGTTGCGGGAGGTAACTTGTTTGCTCTCGCCGCCCAATACCTGGGCGATGCCACACAATGGATTCGCATTGCCCAGCTCAATAATCTTTCCGATCCCATGCTTACCGGGCTGGTCACATTGCGTATTCCCGATGCCGATCCGAACGCCGCCGCCGGAATCGCTCCCCAATGAGCGGAACCCTTTTTTCCGGAGTATCGCGTCGCCCCCGGCTTCGCGTTCTGGCGAATGGCGCCCCTGTGCAGGGGGTGCGTGAAGCTGAAGTGTATATAAACAATTATTTTGCCGCCAATCGATTTAACGTGAGTATTGCTTTGGGACCGGATCCTCAGTGGACTGCGTTGGCTTGGTCGGAAGCGAACTCGGTAACTATCGAAATAGACGTTGGATTTGTACCGGATTTTGCCGGGGAAAACTTGGATCCGCCCTGGGTAAGCCTTATCCAAGGCAAGGTCGATACCGTGGTTATTGACCCTATTGTCAGCACGGTGCGGCTAGAGGGGCGTGACTTCACTTCTCTTTTTATTGAAACGCTCGTCGAGGGCAGCTTTACGAATCAGACTGCTTCGGAAATAGCTGCAAACCTGGCCGCTCGGCACAATCTCTCTGCGGCAGTCGCCTCAACGTCAACGCCGGTCGGTCGCTACTACGGGAATGAGTATGACCAAATTACACTCAATCAGTTTGCTTCCGCTACTACGGAATGGAACTTACTGGTATGGCTTGCGGAGCAGGAAGGCTTCGATGTTTGGGTCCAAGATAATACGCTATATTTCCAGCCAAGGCCGGAAAATCCAAGTCCCGATCTTGTCGTGTATGCAGGATTGGGCTTCGGAACCTCGAATGTCCAAAGTCTTCGCATGGAGCGCAAGCTGGGTTTAGCCGGCAATGTCACGGTTACCATGAAAAGCTGGAGCAGCGCCAATCAAACAGCATACGTCGAGACTGCGGCCGCTACCGGCGTAGGGGGTATTGGCACCCCGAAATCTTATGTGTATTTGCATCCGAATCTTACACCTGATCAGCTGGCGTCTCAGGCGCAGCGAAGGCTTAATGAGATCATGCAGCACGAGCGCGTGATCGAATTTGTCATGCCGGGCGAGCTACAGCTGACCTCCCGGAGTCAAGTCGCTCTTGTCGGAACCAATACCGCCTTCGACCAGATATATAGTGTGGAAGCAATCGAACGCCGACTGGACTATTGGGGCGGCTTTACGCAGCGTGTTCGGGCAAAAAATAGCACCGTTGCATAGCAGATTTGGCTCTTAATTTTGACCGTTCTCGTAGCGCTTATCGCAATACTACACGGACATGGACAGATTTCTGAACGCAATGAAGGCATATGCCTCTGCGTTAGACTATGCGCGCGGGCATGCGCGTTTCGGAGTAATCACAAGTTTTGACCCAGTGCGTTATCTTGCCCGTGTCACCATGGAGCCCGAGGGCGTGCTTTCGGGCTGGCTCCCGGTACTTACACCCTGGCTTGGTAACGGCTGGGGATTGGCCGCCCCGCTTGTGCCGGGTACACAGGTATTGGTGCTGGCGCAAGAGGGGCATGCGGAGCACGGCGTCATAGTTGGCGGAGCCTTTAGTGCGGTAAATCCAGCTCCGCAGGCACCGGCTGGAGAATTTTGGCTGGTGCATCAAAGCGGTTCTTTCTTCAAACTGCAAAATGACGGCAGCGTTGCAATTTCTGCTCCCGTTGTGACGATTTCAGGAAATCTCGTTGTTACGGGCGATATATCCGATAAGTCCGGTGCTCACGGCACGCTCGATGGCTTTCGCTCGGCTTACGATCAACACGTTCATACGGCCGGCACGGCGACCACCTCGCCGCCGACGCCGGAGGTTTAGGAGCCATGTCGGATCTTTTTCATCAATGGGGAACCGATCTGGTTCCCGCGGCTTCCGGAGACGTGTTACTAGCACAAGGCAGCGTTCTTTCTATGCAACGGTTACTACGGCGTCTGCTTACGAATCTCAACGATTACATTTGGCAGCCGCAATATGGCGCGGGACTTGGCGGTTTTGTTGGGCAGCCGGTAACCGTTGATCAGATTGCTGCCGTTATTCGGAGCCAGATCTTCAAGGAAGCGAGCGTGGCACGGTCACCTGAGCCGGTCGTTGAAGTTTCGATAAATAGTCGAAGTGAGGTGTATGTGCAGATTACGTATACGGAAGCTCCAAGCGGACAGCCTCAGATACTAAGCTTTTCACTGCAAAGCCCGAGCTCATCCTAAAGGAAAGTCTATGGACAGCGGAGCGAACATTGCATGAAACTTCCGTTGCAGACTTTTTCTTCCTTGGTACAAAATGCTGCCGCCTTTGTACAAGGCGCAGCGTCCGGATTGCTGGATCTTTCCGTTGGCTCCGTACTCCGGGCCATTTTGGAGGCTAACGCATCTATCGGCCTCTGGTTGCAATGGCTGTTGCTGCTGGTCTTGAACAATACACGAGCGGCTACCAGCCAAGGACCGGATCTGGACTCGTGGATGGCGGATTTCGCACTTACGCGCTTACCGGCGGTGGCTGCTACGGGAACTGTTACCTTCTCCCGTTTCAGCCCGATAAATTCCGCACTGATCCCGGTCGGCGCTTTGGTCAAAACCGGCGATGGTACTCAGAGCTTCGCAGTAATTGCGTCACCGAATAATCCGTTGTTTAGCCCTACCCAAAGCGGTTACGTTCTCGGAGCCGGTGTTGCGTCAGGGCTGGTTCCCGTAGTCGCTACGACGCCCGGATCTGCCGGGAACGTGCAAGCGGGAACCGTAACGCTACTCGCAAGTGCTATCCCTGGGGTGGATAGCGTTACCAATAGCGCCGCCTTCACCGGCGGCGCTGATGCGGAGAGCGATGCCGCATTTCGCGCTCGATTTGTGGCCTACATAAACAGCCGTACGCAGGCAACAAAGGCAGCGATTGGCTATGCGATCTCAAGCTTGCAGCAAGGCCTGAGCTATACGATCGCAGAAAATGTCGATACGGCAGGGAATCCGCGGGCCGGAAATTTTGTGGTTACCGTGACGAACGGACAAGCAAATCTACCGGAGAGCCTGCTTGCCGAAGTCTCGGCGGCGATAGACGCGGTGCGGCCGGTGGGCACAAGTTTTGCCGTGCAGACGCCGCAGCAGATCGTTGCCAACGTTTCACTCTCTCTGACATTAATAGCCAATACAAATTCGGCACAAGTTAGCGCGCAAGTTTCCAACTCGATTAGCAGTTATATAGGCGGGCTAGGTATCGGGCAGGCTCTCCCGATCGCGCGGATCGCGCAGCTTGCGTTGGATGCGAGTCCTTTTATTTCCAATGTATCCAACATTTCTATCAATGGGCAGAGTATGGATCTTAATCCGGGCGCTACCGGCATAGTGGTCGCCGGTAATATTACGATAAACTAAAATGGCAGTCGGCGATCAAAGCGACATGCTAGCCCGCATCAAAGCGGTGCTGCCGCGCACATGGTTTCCGGATACAACGCCGGTTTTAGATGCGCTGTTATCGGGTTTGGGAGCTACGTGGTCTTGGCTTTACGGTTTTCTCCAATATGTAAGCGCGCAGACACGTATCAAGACCGCAAGTGATGTATTTCTTGACATTATTGGAAAGGATTTTTTCGGTAATGCCTTGCAAAGAAAGCAAGGCGAACCGGATTCCGCATATCGTGCACGTATTTTCCGTAACCTTCTTAGCCCGAAAGCAACACGTGCGGCTCTGGCAAACATACTTACGGAAATGACGGGCCGCGAGCCGATAATATTCGAACCAGCACGCCCCGCTGATACCGGCAGCTATAAAGGCCCTGCTTTTGCTTATGGTCAAGCCGGCGGTTGGGGATCGCTTGCTCTTCCTAATCAATTCTTTCTTACGGTCTTCCGTCCATACGGAAACGGCGTTGCCAATGTAGCGGGCTACGGCGGCGTTGGAGGGTACGGTGTGGGCCCTGCCGAATACGTAGATTTCACCATGATTAGTAGCGAAATTACAGATGAGGAAATCATAGCTGCGGTAGTGAACGCTTTGCCCGCGGCAAGCATCGCCTGGATGCGTATCAACAGTTAAAACGAAAAATAGCCTTATAAGCGACCGCTTCTAGCACCGCTATGACGTGGAAGTTTTTGCAATAGCATTGGCAATGCATGGTTTGGCGTAGCGCTCTTTGTGCAACCTTCACGGTACAACGAACAGCGTACTGCTACATGTTTCGAAAGCCTCAGAAGAAAATAGAGGATTGAATGGACCGTAACATCGTTTACCCAGGGGCGATCCCGCAGGATACCGACATCTTGAACATCAACCGCAATGTCATGGTTGCGCTTGGCGCGCTCATCCAGATGTGCGTCGGGACAAATACGATCGCCGATGGATTGGCTTGCACAGCGACTTCACCAGCGTCCATGACGGTGAATGTTGGCCCCGGCTCGATTATTGCTTGGGAACCGCTGGATTCGAATGCTTATGGCTCGCTCGCGGCGGATACCGCGGATAGCATTATGAAAATGGGGATCAACCTCTCCACCACCCCATTCACGCTGAGTGCGCCGACGACTGCAGGGCAGTCCGTCATCTATTTGGTCGAGGCGGCATTTCTGGAAGAGGACACAGATCCCGTCGTTCTGCCTTACTATAATGCAGCAAATCCATCCCAGCCGTTTTCTGGCCCAAATAATAGCGGAACGGCGCAGAACACGATGCGCATTCAGCGCGTGCAATTGCAGGTCAAGGCGGGTGCGCCGGCCACGACGGGGTCGGAAACCGTGCCTTCACCGGACCCGGGCTACATTGGGCTTTGGGGAATTCTCGTCAATTACGGGGACACCTCTATTTCCCAAAGCAGAATCTTTCAGATACCGAACGCACCTGTCATTCCGTTTAAGCTACCGTTGCTTACGCCCGGCACCTCGCGCATGGTGGCTTTCTCCAGCTCCGGGCAATGGACTGTACCGAATTTTACCACGAGCGTGAAAGTGCGCTGCTGGGGCGGGGGCGGAGGTGGTGGCGCGGGCGGCGGCACCGCGGGCGCGGGTGGCGCGGGCGCCGGATATGCGGAAGCGTATTTGTCCGGGCTTACACCTGGGACGCAAGTCTCCATCACCGTCGGAGCCGGCGGTAGCCCAGGCGCCCAAGGGGGGTCATCGGGCTTCGGCACATATGTGTCGGCGACCGGTGGCGCAGGTGGTGGCAGCGGCAGCTCAACGAATGTCGGCGTAGCGGGCGCAGGCGGTACTGGCTCCGGTCCTGGGGCGAATTTTTCCGGCGCACCCGGCCAGAACGGGCTCGCGCTCGCGAGCGGTGCCTATTGGGGTGGTATGGGCGGTGGTTCGTTCGGAACCGCTTCAACGTTTACGCCAGGCGGTACAAACGCCAACGGTTTGCCTGGGAACGGTCCCGGCGGCGGGGGTTCGGGCGGGGTCGGCGCCGGCAGCGGCGGCCCCGGCGCGCCGGGTTTAGTGATTGTGGAATGGTAACACGTTTGCTCACGCCGCAGATTTATTAGTAAGTCAGAGCAAGGAGTTTATCCATGCCTACTCCGGCGCAGCACCTTTGGCGCGCGTCTGTTAGCCGTTTGGTTGTGCTTGATGATGACGTGCCGACTCCGCGTGGCACGGCCCCTGTTGTTCCGCCACTTTTGGTATGGCCGATTAAGGACCCCGCAGATGTGTTGGACTATCAGTTAGAGATTGCCCCGGCTATTTCAGGAGATAGTGGCGATGTTATATCTACCATAGATGTCACCATCATTCCCAACAACCCTGGCGATCTCACCTTAAATAGCACCGCGGCAGATGGTTCTCGCATTGTGCTTTGGCTTGCCGGGGGCCAGTCGGGCACGAACTACGTGGTTACCATATCTGTTGGACTTTCATCAGGGCGTAATATTGTCCGAAGCGTGAACTTACCTGTCTACTCTCTTTCTTCCGGACCGGAAACGTTAGCGGCACTGATGGCAGCAATTGGTATTCCGATTGTGGATCAAAACGGCAACCCGATTCTGGTGTTGACTTCAGCACTCTAGAGTATTTGCCCCGTTTCACATAAAGCTGCTGATCGACAGACAAGCTTTGAACTTTCATCCGGTGCCGGTTCGCCGCGCATCGCGGTGACGTTTGTCTCCATTCCTCCTATCCAAAGAAGAGCGCAATGCCGACTATTGCTCAATTACCGCCTACTAACACAGTAAACCCGACGGACGAACTTGCCATTTACCAGTCGGGAACGACATATTCCGTTACGGTTCAGACGTTGCTTTCCTCGACGCAACCTTTGCTTTCCGTAGCGAGCGGGACACTGCTCGGACGAACGGCCTCGACAGCCGGTTCGCCCCAACAAGTTTCCATCGGCACCGGGCTTGCCTTGCAAAACGGCACCCTGGTAGCAACCGGAGCTGAACAAGGATCGTTTCCGGTTCTCTCAGCGCTGTCGCTTGCAGACTATGCTGTGGTGAATAACCAAGGCCAACCCGCCCTTCTGCCGCTTTCCGCATTGCAAAATCTTTTTTCCGCTGGTCAAAACATCAGTATCTCCGGCGGCGTAATTTCCGCAAGCTTCCCGCTTGCCACCGCTACGACACCGGGCGGAATCGTTCCCGGAGTGGGTCTTTCCATTGGCGCCGGGGGCACGCTTTCGATCGCGGATCTTTCGCAAGGGACGGTTGTTGCAACCGAGTCAGGAGCCCAGCCCAGAAGTCTCGCTGCGCGGTTTTCGGACGTTGTCAACATCAATGATTTCGGCCTCGCACGAGACGGCGTCACCGATGATAGCCCAAAAGTTGCAAAGGCGGTTGCAGCCGCTTCGGCACGTGGAGCGCGACTTTACATTCCGGCAGGAGGCCCCATTTTGCTTGCCGGGGCACAACAGACAGTATTGCAAAATATTGCGCTTGTCGGCGATGGCGTAGCGGATTTTGGCTACCCCTACGGTCAAACCGGCAGCCAGTTTTGGATCCGCGGCGCATTTAGCATAACCACCACAATCGACAACCCCGCAGGAAGTACCACCCTCTCTCTTCCCTCTACCACCGGAATCGCTGTCGGCATGCTCGTCTCCTCCGGAAGCAGCACTGCGCGGCCTTGTACGGTTACTGCGGTCAGCTCAACCAGTGTTACTCTGAGCGCTCCAACGGTTGCAGATATTCCTCAAGGCAGCTTGGTATGGTTCGCGAATCCGCTCTCGCCATTCGCGTTGGGGCCCGATGTCACGATCGAAGGAATAAACTTCTTTTGGCCGGATCAGGTTGATCAACCCTCCGCGCCTATTGCTTATCCGCCTTTGTTCTCTGCAATACCCGGCAGCAGTACTCAAATTGTAAATATCACTCTTTCAAATGTCCAGATTACAAATGCGTATGACGTCCTTACGACCGGCCAATATACGACCGGGCAATGGACGGTGTTGGCCAATATGGCAGTGCGGGGATGCCGTATTTGCGCAATCAACACGTGTTTCACGCTTCCGAACGTTCCGGATACTGTGTATATTTCCGATACCCAATTCAGCTACGGGGTTTTTGAGGCGGAATATCTCCACTATTTCGGCGGCGGCACCAAGGCCGGAAGCAACTACTATCTCAAACCTTATACCGCGAACAACGGCATTTGGCTCCTGGTTCCGGGTGATGGCACCGCAACACAAGTTTCCACGTGCCAAAACAGCGGCATCATAGGTTCCAACAACTATGTCTTCGGCCCGCGCTACGGCATAAAAGTCGAAGGTGGCACGCTCGCCATCTTACGCCTAACCAACACCGGATTCGATCAGGTCGGCACCATTCTTCTCTGTGAGAACGGCGGGACCACTTGGGATGTGCAATTTAGCGATTTTGTCGCCTATGGCATGATCGGAACAAATCCGACCGCACCAACCACGCTATTTTCCATACAAAATCCACCTCCGCAGAACGGCCCTAATGCGCGATTGACGGTCACTGGAATGGAGCTCGGCTTTTGTTCCGGGAACATTTTCGACATAGAGGGGCAAAATATTCTCGATGTAAGCATTACCAACAACAAACTTGCATATTTTGCAAATACGACAACTCCAGGCCCTTACTTTGCGGCCCGTATCAACGCACCTAATGCACGGCTTTTGTTCGCAGGAAACACGGTATTTCCAAATTCAGCCGGCAACATCGGCGTACAGGTGAACGGAATTAGCGTTGCGCATATAGCGTCGAATAGCTTCGGTAACCTTGCTGCGGCTGTAGATGTGGAAACGACTTCGGGTATGGTCGTTATGGCCGCGAATGCCGCTGCCGGAACAAGCGGAGCGAGCAGCGTCATCGGAATCGGCACAAGTAACGTTAAAGACGTCGGAAACGGCTGGGATAAGCCGAACCGTTCTTACAGCGCGGTTAGTACGAATTTTGCCGCAAATGCCGTCAACTGGCTGCAGATCAATCCGGGTTCAACCGGGAATGGCGTGGGCGTGGTAGCCGAGGGCGGTGATGCAAACGTGCAGCTCTTCCTTGGCAGCGCGGGAACGTTCCCGGTCTCCATTCTTACTCGCCAATATCTAGAGCAATTACGTATTTCCGACGTTGCAAGCGTAACCAACTTTCTGCAAGCGAGCGGTGGTAACACAAGCACGCCGGCTTCTCTGGTTGTTGGAGGCAGTGCCGGCAATGTTGGGCTTAACATTTCGGCTGCAGGAACCGCCACGACTTCGCTTGGCTCTACCGGGACTACCGGTTCGCCGGTAGCGTTTTTGGGGGCGCATGCGGATCGTTCATATAGCCTGCAGGCGCCGACTTCGGGCGCCAGTATCGTTATCCAAAATAACGTTAGCCTTCTTCAGATTAATCCGTCGGGGGCACTTGCGTCGCTCACTATAACGATGCCGCCCAATCCGCTGGACGGGCAGGTGGTAGCGATCGCCAGCACGCAGACCATTACTACGTTAACGCTTAATGCCAATACGGGGCAGAGGCTGCTCGGCCCGCCGACCACGCTTCCCGCAAACAGTGCCGTTGAGTTTCGCTTTCTTGCGGGCACTTGGTTTCGCAAACAATGAGGTTTTAATATGGTGTCACGCCTTCTTTCGGGCTGGCTTGCCCTTGGTAGTCAAGCTGCCGGCGGTAGTTTTGTCGAGTGTTGCTCAAGCGGTTACTCGCGCCAGCCGATCAATTTCCTCGCAGTCGATAACACGCAAGTCACCAACGGCAACGCGGGCGTATTTCCAAATACGGGGACAGGCGGGCCGCGGGGTCTGTATGCGGCGCTTACAGACGCTCCTTCGGGCGGCAACGTGCTTTGTTATTGGCCAATACTTCACGCGAAAGCGCGGCCGCCAGGCTCTTCGTGGAGCTTTGCTCCGGGGGATTTTTTGTTGCAAATCCCTTCACTTGGGGCGTCAAATGTTTTTTTCGAACCGGGGGCGGAGATAGGCCAAACCGGGGAGGGGGCAAGCATTATTGCCGCTGTGCGGCTGAGCCTTGCCGACGGCGAGCTGGCTGCGCTGCCGTTGCTGCAGGCAGACGACGTCACAACCCGTGGTCCTTCATACAGCGATGATGCGAACCGTGGCTATGGCGCCGGTAATCTGTGGCTTTCGCCCGGGGGTACGCTTTACCAGGCAATTGGCACGACGCCGGGCCTTTCGGCCGTATGGAGCCCTTTTGCCGGAGAAAGCGGCGCCTCGCTGAATTATCCCTCCGCGTCTTCCTCAACCGTCCCGTTTATTGGTTCTGCGGCCAGGCCGTTAGATATACAAACGATCGGCCCCTTCGGCTTTGCATACGGCACCCGCCTGCTTTCATCGGCTTATACCGGGCCGGCTTTTACCGTGCAGCGCCTTTCCGATAATGCCACCAAGAATATCGGCTTTTTGGCCGACGGAAGCCTGGATACCCAGACACTGGATGGTTTCCTTGCCGGCACTTGCGGGCGCATCATCACGTGGTTCGACCAAAGCGGCAACGGCGTCAACGCAACGCAAAGCAATGCCCAGAACGCACCCACGATCGTGCCGTTCCGCAAGCTTGGCAACGCCCGCTCCGTCATGTTCGACGCCAGGCCGGAGGGCAACGGTTCTACAGAGCCGTATTGTGGACCGACGCAGACTTCATTGACGATCAGTCTGCCAAGCGGGTCGACGCTGAGCGGCTCTGCCGTCTCCATTTACGCGATTGGCGGGATACAATCGGCGGGACACAACACGTCTTTATTTTCGCTCGCCGACAGTAACGGCCACCTGCTGATTGTCGGTGCAAACTGGCAGTGGTCGGCGCCGGGAGCTGCTTCGGGCGTCGTTGCGCTCGGCGGCGGCCCGGCGGCATTCGGCCCGGGCCTAGGCGGAATGGATACGCCCAACGTTATTTCTCTCATCTCGGGCTCTTCTGGCGCAAGTTTCTACCACAATGACGCGCAAGCGAGCGGAAAGCTCGCTATCGGGACTATCACAGGGGGAACGTTAGGCGCTTCCGCTTTTGGCAGCGCCATGGGCTTTGTAGATCTTGCTGCATTGATCGTCTATCCCGCCGTTCACACTCAAATGCAGCAAATGAGCGTCTTGGCGAGCCTATACAGCCAGTTCGATATTCGGCCGCAGGTGCGCGACGTATTCTTGGCCGATGGTGACAGCCATACGGATGGCTATGGTGCCTCGTTCCAGCAAACATGGTTGAGGAAAGCCGGCGCGATGCTCAACAGACCGAGTCTTGCTCTTGCCAATGTTGCGGTATATGGAGAAACGGCGGCTGCACGATTGCAAAATTTTTCCGCAAACGTGGCGCCGGCGCTTTCGCGCTCCGCTCGAAACAAAATTGTTGCTCTCTATGCTGGGTGGAACGATATCACCGTTCTTTCTTCTACGCCGCAGCAACTGCTTCAAATATATCAGCAGTACGGTGCGCTTGTCCATCAGTATGGAGCGAAATTCCTAGCCATTGGCTCGCCGCTTCGCGGAGCTTCGCCCGCACAGATTGCGGCGATGCAGCAGTTCAATACCTTGCTTGCCGAGAACTGGCAGGGCTTCGCTGATGGGTTTGTCGATCTTTCGCAGAGCAATCCTGGCCTGGGGTTAACATCGGGCTGGGGCAGCGCAACACCAAACCTATTTTTCTCGGATACCGTGCATTTTAATGATGCCGGTTATTCCGCTATTGGCGCTGCTGTGGCCAAAGCCCTGGCGCCAATGCTTGCTTAACGCGCCATCGTTTTCATGTTCCAAGAGGAGAATGTGATGGGCCTTCAGAAGCCGATCGACTTCAATGATACCGGCGTAACGGTTACCTATTGGCATCTTTCTTCACGCCATGATTTCTTTGACTCAGGCCGTATTGAACTCACATTTGACGGTTACGTAAATGAGGCAGCCTATAAATCTGGCCGCAAGCCCGTTGCGGGCCCGCTGCGTTATACGCTGGTGGCGGCAGATTTCCCACAAGGAACGGACTGGCACAATCTCTCGACAAAGATGCTTTATCAAGCAGTCAAGGCAAAGGCCGAAAAAGCAGCCGCCCTTGCTACGGCCCGGACCGAGCTTAACCCGCTGAAATTTCCGGAAGTGAACGGCATTCCGACGAATCCGGCGTTAGCTGATGCCGTCGACATCGGCATTTCCTAAGCCGAGGCAGGAAATGGTTGCACAGTTAGATGCCGGCGCTATCTTTCAAAATATCGGCGAGCTTCTTGCAAGCGTGCGCGCCTTACAAGAAAAAATCGACTTTCGCCACAATGCGGCGGAGAAGATGCGGGAAGCCATGCATGCCGAGTTACAGCAACTGGCGAGCGATGTACGCGAACTCCAAGCAAAGCATGATGCGGCCGTATTGACGCTAACTGCCGATGTGGCTGCCATTCGTAGCGCTCAGGAGGATGTCAAGAGAAATGTGGAGGAGCTGCGCGAGCCGGTTGCGCAACTCGTGGCTTTGCGAGCCAAAGCAGGCGGTGCATTGGTTGTGCTCGGTGCGCTGGGGAGTGCGGCAGCCTATTTTGTGCCTTCGCTTTGGCGCAGCTTGCGGCATTGGTTGGCATTCTGGTCCGGGCAATCGGGCACATGAACGCCTTTGACGCTGCGTTTGCGATCGTGGTGGGAAACGAAGGCGGCTATTCCAACAACCCGGAGGATCCAGGTAATTGGACAGCAGGGAAAGTTGGCGTTGGCGAACTCCGCGGCACAAAATTCGGCATCAGTGCCGCGGCCTTTCCGACATTGGATATTGCCGCTCTCAACTTGGAGGACGCGAAGCACATCTACCGCTCGCGTTATTGGATCCCGATCTCGGCCGACAACTTGCCGGATTTGCTCGCAATATTGCTGTTCGATGCCGCGGTCAATGATGGTCCTTTCCGGGCGGCAACGTTTTTGCAGGCTGCGGTAGGCGCTGCGGAAGACGGGCTGATCGGCCCGGAAACGATTCGCGCGACGACGCATGCGCTTGCGCGAATAGGTCTCGCCCGGCTTTGTGGCGAAGTGTCCGCAAGACGGCTTCTGTTCACAACGAAATCGCCGGACTGGCGCGTATTTGGTGAGGGCTGGGCAGAGCGGTTGAGCTATCTGCCTTTTGCCGCCACGGCTGCTCTCAACGGAAAGCCGTTTTCTCTGCCATAGCAAGTTTGAATAGGAAACCGATAAGAGGAGAGCAATGACTGCAACCGTTCAAAACCTTATTCTTCCTTGGCTGGATGCCTTTGTCACGGCGCTGCTACCGCTTTTATTTGCGCTCGGCCTGGCGTGGCTTCGTCGCCACCACCTGAACACTACTTTTCTTGCTATCCTTGGCCAAGCCGCCGGGGCTGCATATCAGCAGCTTGTCCAATCCGGCGCTAAAGTTACAGATTCCGTCTCGCTGCATGCCGCTCTTGCCGAGGGCGTTTCCTATCTTGCTGCCAATCTGCCGCGGGCCATGCAAGCTCAGGGAATTACGCCCGAGCGTGCAGCCGCCATGGTTGCTGCTGAATTGGGCCGGCTTCTCGCGGTAGATCCTACAATTAACGTCGGCTCCTCGTCTGCTCCGGCAACCACGTCCTCCTCGGTTAAGGCTTAGGCATGCATCGTTGCCCTGAGGGCTCACGCCCGAGTTTCGGTGCCTGAAAGATGAAGTTTGGCGAGATCGCCGGATCGGACGCGAGCAAGCCTAAAAGCTACCCCGGTTCGGGAACGCCTTATAAAATTACTCGCCCCGATTCGTAGCGCGGCCGAGACCCCACTCGTCGATCCTTCCGCCATACCCTCCCATCACCTCTCGGCCCGTTGGTGCCGATATTTCGGGAGACTTCCGGGAACGCTCCTGCCGGAACAGTTGCACGCAAGCCGAAGCCCGGCTAGAGCGTCCCGGTCTTCACCCTTTTTCGTAACCCTGGCATAACTCATCCCAGCATGGCCGCTCTGTTCTGGCTTATCGACGAGATTCTCCGACTCTACTTTTGGGCCGTCATTCTGGCAGCGATCATGAGCAACCTCATCGCCTTCCAGGTGTTGGACACGCGCAATCGCCTGGTATGGACGATTGCCGATTTTCTTAATCGAATTACGGAACCTGCACTCCGCCCGATCCGTTCGGTCTTGCCCTATCTCGGCGGGATCGACATCAGCCCCATTATCCTCATCTTGCTGTTGCAGGCGCTGCGCATGCTGCTCGGCGAATTCGAGGTTTGGTTGTGGCGCCAGGGTCTGCTATGAGCGGTGCCGGATGAGTGTTACGACGACCAATGAAAAACCAGTGTTTTGGCGTCAAGGGTCTGACGGCGTCAGCATTGCCGTAAAAGTCTTGCCAGGTGCCAAGCGGGTAGGGGTGGGACCGGTCGTGCCTACTCCCGGCGCGAGCCCGAACTTTTGGCCTGCCGGCAGGCTCCGCGTGGCCGTGACGGAGCGGGCAATAAACGGCCGGGCAAATGCCGCCGTTTGTGCCCTTATCGCAGCCGTTCTCGGCGTTTCCCCGAGCGCAGTGCAGCTTGCTGCAGGCGCAAAAGGGCGAGAAAAAATCCTCCACGTGGCAGGGGAACCCGCCCGCTTGCTTGCTCTGCTGGCTGCGCTATGACGCATCTATGACTGCACGCATTCTAGACGGCCGGGCTCTCGCACGCCGAATCGAGGCGGAGCTTGCTGCGAAAGTGGCCGAGCTTCCCTTTCGCCCCGGGCTTGCCGTTGTGATGGTGGGAGAAAATCCGGCAAGTCGTATCTACGTGCGTAACAAGGAACGCGCCGCGCTTCGCGTCGGCTTTGCGGCCGAAACCTTGGTCTTGCCTGCTAGCACCACCGAACAGGCGTTGCTTTCGCACATCGCGCGGCTCAATGACCACCCCGCCATCGACGGAATTCTTGTGCAGCTTCCGCTTCCTCCGCAGATTCGCCCGCAAGCGGTTGTGGAGGCCATTGACCCCGCCAAGGATGTCGACGGGTTTCACCCTCTCAATGTCGGCCGGTTGGACGCCGGTGCGCCGGCGTTTGCTCCCTGCACGCCGCTCGGCATTATGCAGCTTTTGGCTGAGGCGGATGTGGCGCTTCGCGGCGCGCGTGCGGTCGTGCTCGGCCGCTCGCTGATCGTCGGTCGGCCTATATCGCGGCTTTTGCTGGCGGCGGATGCAACGGTAACCGTGGTGCATTCCCGCACGCGCGATGTGGCGGCCGAGTGTCGGCGCGCAGAGGTGCTGGTGGCCGCCGTCGGCCGCCCGGAGTTTGTGCGCGGGGACTGGGTCGCAAGCCAAGCCGTGGTGATCGATGTCGGCATTAATCGCCTTCCGGATGGAAGGCTCGTCGGCGACGTGGCCTTCTCGGAGTGCGTGGATCATGCTGCGGCAATCACCCCGGTCCCGGGAGGGGTGGGGCCGATGACGATTGCGGCGCTTTTGCAGAACACGCTGCGCGCGGCGGAACAACGGCGCGGAGTGGTTCCTACGCATCAATAGTCATCAGCCTGCCGGAGGAACCTTTACGGAGCTCTCCTTTGCGGCTTCTGGGGAGGTGCGCCAGTCGTTGCGTGGGAAGTCATCCGCGGGATTCAGCTCTCCGGGGATCCGGAACAGGCCAATACCTCCCGCCATCAGCGCGGAAAGGGCCGAAAGGGCCGCTTGCAAAATCAGTGCGGGCAGCGCTCCAGGAAGGCCTGTAAGCGCAAAAATCACCCCATTTTGCGCTGCAACGAAGCCAGCAGTTTGCGCGAGGCCGTGGCGTCGGCTTGTCAATACAAAAACCCCCATCAGGATGATGGAAACAGCAAGCGCAAAGTCAAACCCGGCGGGCAGGGAAGAAGAATGAACGGGCACGCGCAAGGCGCTCATCGCAAGCCCCACGGCGCCGAGGCCGAACAGCATATTCCCTCGAAAACCGACCGCTGAAGGAACCGTCTCGGGAGCGGAAAGGCGGTAGGCGAAGCCGGAGAGCCACAGAGGCATCCAAGTTCCGTTGAAGCTTGCTGCAAGCGCGGCAGCAAGCAGCGGCAGCGGAGAATCGTGCACAAAGCCTTGCCACGCGAGCATCCCGGCCAGGAGCCAGCCTTGCGCGACGAGCGCGCGGATGAGGCCTCTGAATTGGCTTTGAGCCAAGATCGAAAGGCCAGCCACCACCATCAAGAGTGCCAGCGTATGAGTGATTTCCGCTTCCCAGCCCCCGGTCATCCTACCCCTATATTTGCCCTGCCTGCTCTCGTATAGCAAAAGCTGGGCGAGCCGTGCTGCTCGCACTGCACCAATTTTCTGCGGTCAGCTTGCGCAAAAACAGCGGAAAGTTTAGATAAGCCCGCGTTCCACCTCGGGCGCTGCTGTAGCTCAGTGGTAGAGCACTCCCTTGGTAAGGGAGAGGCCGAGAGTTCAATCCTCTCCAGCAGCACCATGAGTTATGAATGTTTTTATTCTGCAGCGCAGCGCTGCCTCTCGCATAGCTTGCGAGAAATTCCGCTCTGGCTTGAGTCGTGTCGGAGGTTCTATCCGGCCGTCGTTTCGTGAAACAACTTTGCCAGATCGTCGTCGGAAAACCCGCCCGGCCCCAAGGTTTCGCGAACCAGCTGGCGCTTGCGTTGCAGCAAAGCGTGTAGATTCTGGTCAAAGGAGCGGTGCCCGGCCCAAGTGCATTGTGGGATGTGAACCGTGACCGAGCGCGTTTGGCCGATGCGCAACACCCGGCCGGTGCACTGATCCTCTACCGCCGGGTTCCACCAGCGTTCCAGATGAATGGCATGGTTGGCACTGGTGAGCGTCAAACCAACGCCGCCCGCACGCGTCGAGAGGATCATCACGTCAAACCCTTCTCCTTTCTGAAAACTATTCACACGCGCCTGTCGCACCGCACCCGGTACATCGCCGTTGATAATGAGCGGAGGTGCCGATAATTTGTATCGGCGCTGAATCAGGCCGATAAGCTGCGCCTGCACATCACGGCTATCGATGAAGATCAGGGCGCGCTCGTTGCGACGATAAATCTCGTCCAGTACATCGAAAAGCACAAGAAAACGCGCGGATGCCGCGATATAAACCGAGTCCTCCGCCGGCTGGTCCGGGGGAAACGGATGCAAACAGATCCGTCGCAGCTTGTGAAGCGTCTCCAGCATTGCCCCGGGGCTATTATTGCTCCGTGCATAGGCGATGGCCTCCTGATAGGCAACGCGTTGCACTTCCGGCATTTCCCGCTCGATAACTTCTTCCTCGCACTTCGGTAAATCCGGCAGATAGTCAAAACGCAGCCGGCGCAACATCAACGGAACTTTGCTGGCGCGCGGCTGATCCAGGGAATCCTTCAGCTGCCGTAGCAGGGAAACATCGGCATTCTTTTCGTACCGCGCACTGAAAACTTTCAGTTCACCCAGGTGGCCGGGATGCACCGTATCGACAATGCACCAAAGATCGGCCAGTCGATTTTCTACCGGCGTTCCCGTCATTGCGACCCGAAAATCCGCATTCGTTGCTTTCGCCGCGTCGGTGAGGCGGATACCGGGTGTCTTGATTTTTTGTGCTTCATCGAACACCGCAGCAGCAAATCGGACTTGACCGAAATCGCGGTCGTAATCGCGCAGAGTTTCGTAAGTAGTCAGCACGCAATCCGCACTTCGCAGAGCGTGCTGCGATACGCTGGGCCGTCCGTCCGCCCCTTGGCTTCGATACTCTGCCAACGTTTTCCCGTAGGCACGCAAGATCTGCCCAATTCCAGGCGGTTGCAGATGGCGTTCATGTTCTTCTCGCCAGTTTTCCAGCAGCCCGGTTGGCGCAACGATCAGCAGCGGAGCTTGCGGGATTGCACCGTTCTTCATACCCTCGCGTAGCCAGGCCAAAAACACCAGCGCCTGCAGTGTCTTGCCCAGACCCATATCATCGGCAAGCAAAACCCCTGGCCGACCCTGGCGCCAAGACTCTTGCAGCCATTTCACCCCGGTGATCTGGTGGTGCTTTAACGGCGTGCGGAGGCAAGTCGGCAAGCGAATCTCATAATCGGCGCGCAGTATCCAACCCGCTTCGATATCAATAGTCTCTTCATTTGGCTTGATCAGTACATGCTCATCCTCCGTACCGCTCCGTTCCGAGGATGGGCTTGAAGGCTGCGACCGTTTATAGACATCGTTTAATATCGCCAGCGTTTGTTCCGTTTCCGCCGTGGCCGGAACGGAAATCGTTTCGCCGTTTACCGAGAACGACACGGTGGGTTGGCCTGCGGCCCTCGCTGCCTTGACTTTTTCAAGCAGTTGCTCGGTCTGCTGTTCGGTCAGCGGCACGAGCTTTTCATTGATGATGATACCTCGGGGCTGCTTCGTCGGCGATGCCCCAGTTTCGGCATCAGAGCCGAGCCAGTCGGTAGCGGGAATCTCAACCCACGGCAGCACACGCGGCCGCCAAAGACCGAGCCCGATCACCCTTTCCGAGTAGGCTTGCGTCTCGCGGAAAACATTTTCCAACAGTGTAACATCGGTGTCATCGCCGAGTACTTGGCGAAGAAACGCGCGTGGCGATGCAAGAAATGCCCGTTTGGTTTCAGGCGGTGCGCTTTGCAAACGCCGCACCTCGGCCAGCGCGCTGCGAAGCAGTGGCGAAAGGACCACGTAAGTACCCGGACCGACCTCATAGATATCCCGCGCCGTGGAATAGCGATTGAAACGATCGTCGCCAAAAACGCGTTGTTGATCGGGCGGCAACAAAGGTGTGTCATCCTGTGCCCGTGCGCGATGCAGGATCGGCACCAGCCGACAGGCATCACCTTCGCCTACCAAATCGAGGGAAAATGCATCGGCGACGGCAATTTTGAGAGAGCGCAGGGCTCCCAACGTATCGGTGATGCCCGCGGATTCGGCACTCGGCAAAACCGCACGCAATTCGGCCAGCGCTTTCATACGGCCGGCTATATGCTCCGCCGGTTCGGAGCAAAGAGCATCTACTTTTTCAGCGATATCGAAGAGAATTTCCGGCAGGCGTTGCCAAGCCTGGCCGACCCGAAGCCATGCGCCGAGGCGTTCCGCACGCGCAATCGCCTGTCCGTTAGGCCGCTTCCAGGTGAGTGCGACGGCAAAATCCGGCCTATTGATAAGCCCATGCGAGGTGATTGCGGCAACGACTTCTGCAAGCGGCGGTAAACCGAGCAAGCTTGCTTCATACGGAGAGAGCCGGGCTATGGCACGATGCGCAATAAAGAAAGTCGGCTCATCGTCATTGCCGACTGCTTGATCGTCTGCCTGCAACCGATGAACCAGAGTCACGCCTTGCGCGAGATTGTGCGGGGCTTGCAGGGCCCAGTCACGAATAGGAAGCGGCCCGCCAGGACCGATCAGGCGCAATTCGGTAAAACTGGCGGTGGGGGTAAATTCAAACCGATAACTCATCACGGTTCCCATTCCGATGGTTCAATCACAATATCGGCATAACGCGCGAGCAAGGCAGCCGCACGCCGCTGCCAGTGCCCTCCTTCGGGATTGGAGTGGGTAAGGCCGGAGGTATTTCTTTCATTTCCCCCTCCCCCTAGGGGATCTCGCGGAAACGGAAGACAAGGTTTTACGAGTTCACTGTTCGTGTAGACCGGTTGGTAAAGCTCCGGGCCGTCTCGTTCAAACCAAGCTCTCAACTTCCCATTGTGGCTCCGTTCAACAATCACCAATTTGCCAATTCGGAGCAAGAGAACGGATTGGTCTGCAGAACCGTCAAGTTTGGCATATGCAGTGCCGAGTTCCTGGCGTGCACGCGCCGCGGCATGCACGTGTTTCCCGAGGGCAAGCCATGCGTCGCTGATTACTCCCTTTTTAAGACACGCTGACCAGAATGCATCGCGATATCTCCACTGCCTATCCACCGCGTGCTCGGCAATAAGTTCAAAGAAAACCTCGAGAGATGCGCGGGTGAGCCAACGCCGGATAAGATCGGCTTCTTTCTCGGCACCGGTCCAACGGTCTCGTCGAATCCGGGGATCTCCAATCTGATCGACGAGGAAATCCCGAATAACATTGCGTATTTCCGGAGCAGGCTCGGGCCCGTTGTCAAACCAGGGTTGGCAAAGCATGCAAGCAAGGAAAGATCGCTGATCGTCGAAACGCAGTTTGTCATCCTGGAGCAGGAACCGAAACGCTCTTTGCGCCCGTTCTGTCGCACCGGGGCCGCGCAGCATGGCGGCAAGGCGCTCGAGCAGCTTCGCCTGCACGGCCCGCAGGTAGGAACTGACCGAGCGCACTCCTTCTGCAAACCCCGCCGCCGCGAGGATGGCGGGTACATCTTCCGGCCCTTGCAGAAGGGCCTGTGCGAGATTGTTAGGGCCGTCGTCTGCAGAAAACATCTTAAACCGCGCATGCGCCTCGCGCCAAATGTTAAGTCGCGCATCGGACGTAGTCTCCAGCAACCGTTCGATCGCTCGTCCGGCTTTCGCAATGTCGATTCCGTTCGGGGAGAAATCCCTGACCCACGCCTCGATAAGGTTGCGCAGAGTACGGCGCGATTGGCCGGCCTGTTTTATCACCATATCCAGCAGCCCTGGGAACTCGATCGCCGGCGGCTTGCCCTGCCATAGAATCCATGGCGCAAGCCGGAGATCGCGCGGGTCAATTTTTCCCTCTATGTCTTCCGGACGAAAAACGTTGCGCAGCCGTTGCATGAACTGCGGCCGCGCCAGGACTTGGCGCAGCCGTTCGCGCAACGCTTCGAGTATGTCAGCCTCCGGCGGTTTCGGCTCTGCATCCCTGGCACCGATTTCAAGGACCATTTTTCCCGAGGCTTGTTCTTTCGGAAGCCACCCCCGGCGCGGCCACGACGTGATTGCCGCCTCCAATCGCGTGAGTGCATCAATCGAGTGCCCCTTCGTCATTGGGCGATTGCCCTCCGGATCTCATCGCGCAAGCGTTGCATTTCCTCCGACGTGCGCGATGTCAATACAAAACGAATATCAATCCGTCGGTTCCGCCGGAAATCTTCCTCGGAGTTTCCCTGTGCATCCGGAAGCGGCCGCCGGTCACCGTAACCCGATGCGCCGAGCAGCTGCAGCCCATCGGAATTGCGCACCGCGTCCAAACCGGGTTGTGCTCTTCGCAATTCGGAAAAAACGGCCAACGCGCGTTCGGTAGAAAGCTGATCATTGTCGCGATAACGGAAAGTCTCCATAAACGGACGGTGATCGGTGTGTCCTTCTATCAGAACCGTTTCTAATACGGGGATCGAGTCATCGGGGCATTCTGAAGATGGTGGAGATCCGGCATAACAAGGCAAAATACGCATCATAACATCGGCGAGAATACCAACCGTTTTTACAGCCTCGGGACTCAACGCGGCGCTTCCCGTTGCGAAAAGCAGATCGCCCGAGAGGCGTAGCACGCCGGAATGCTGATCGATAACGACCTGCACACCGCGTGCACGGAGTTGCTCGGCCAATTTGGCTAGCAGATTCTGCCGAGCCTGCTCCCGTTGCTGGATATCATATTCCAGTCGATCAAGCGCGTCCCGTAACAATACGCGCAATTGCCGATTTTTTTCCTGCTCGACTTGGGCTTCCCGTCGCTGCCGTTCGGCTTCTGCCTTTTGGCGCTCGGCTTCCGCCTTTTGGCGCTCGGCTTCTGCTTTTTGGCGTTCTGTTTCGCGTTGTTGCTGCTCCAATTGCACCCGAAGCTGTTCGTATTTTTGGCGTTCGATCAGCTGATCCTGCTCCGCGTCCCGGTAATTGAGGGCGAATATCGTCAGCATCAAAAGAAATACAAAAAGGATGCCGACCATGAGGTCGCTGATCGAAGCGAAGTAACTTTCACCCGCGTGCTCGCTTGCTTCGTGACGGTGGCGCATAATTACCCTCGATAGGAAGTTTGTCTTGTCCGATTTTGATCAAAGGCCGTTTTAAAATCGTCAAAGATTTCCGTGATGTCCAAGAGCACAGAGTGCAGGTGTGATGCAGCTTTCGCCAGGTTGTTATCGGTTTGGGATACGTAAGTGCTTATTTCTCGTTGGAATGCTTCCAATCTGATTTGGAGCTGATTGACAACTTCTGCCAGGCTACGATCCACGCCCTCAAATCTTCCGGACGCCGCTATCATTGCTTGTGTTAAATCACGAATTTCCGCAACGGTTCGTTGCAGAGACTCCGCTGCACCTTCGATTTGGTTGATGGCGCCTGCGACTGTTTGGGAAACCTCTTGCAGAGGTTGCACGCCTGCCCGCGTCGCCTCTCCCGCCGCCCGAAGATCGGCTGCGCTACGGGCCAGCGAGGATGTTACTTCGTTCAGGGCAGCCTGAAATTGCAAGAGATGCGCGGGTAGCGCGTTAGTGGCTTCGATCAGGCTGCCGACTTCTCGCGCCAGATCGGCAGCGCGCGCCGCGTTATCGCTGGCCGCATGGGTCAACCGCGATACGGCTTGTTCCGCACCCTGTCCCATTCGGTTCACCATGCTCTCGGCTGCAGCGGTAATCTGTGAGGCAGAATTCTGTAGCCCGGCTCGAAGTTCCTGCAGGCCCTCCGCCAAATTCGTAAATTGTAGGGCGATTTCCTGCATTTTATCTCCGGTACCGCCTTGTAACCGGTTGAGAAATTCATCGAGCATCCGTTGGATCGCGTCCTGGTTTTGCGTTGCCATGCCGGATGCAAGCCGCTCCATCGCCAGGGTAAGCGGGCCGATATGTTCCCCAAGCCTCTTATCGAAAGCTTGGTCCAAACTCGTGCCGATGGAAACCGCAAGATCGTTGGAAAATGTCTGGAGTGTTTCCAACTGACGTTGGGCCAGATCGTTTGCTTCTTCCTGCGCTACGGTGGCCGTACGAAACGGTACGCGATATTCGAGATCCGTCAGAAAGCCGTCGGTATAGCGTTCGACCAGCCGACAGCGCCATCGCCAGAAAATCGCGTAAGAAATAGATAGCAATAACCCGGCGAGCGATGTAATAAATTTAAATGCCGCGGCATCCAGCAAACCTTGCAGAGCGTGACTTCGCTCGGCCTGGCTGGCGTTTTCCGCAACAATCCCGCTGGCGTTATAGAGGGCAACGGTGAGACCCAAAAATGTGAACAAAAGCCCGGCGCCCACGAGCAAATTGGGGAGGGCCGCGTGGTATCTCTGGTCAATTTTGGCATCGCTCAGCATTGAGAGGTCAAACCAGCGCTGCGCGGGCGCGGTGGCTTGTATCGGCCGGCCTTCCTGGGTTGGGATCAGGAGGGTCTCCTTGAATTCACGCCAACGCGGCCCGATGATGGAGAGCTGCGTGAGGTCGGAGGAAATGCTCTCGTAGTCATGGAAGAACGCGCCGGGGTCTGCTGCAGTGCAAATGCGCTCGCGCGCTTGTTTCAATTGCCTGTTCAGGCGTCCGGTGCGGCGGAGAGCACGCGCGCAAGACCATCCCGTCCAGGCAACAAGGGCCCCCGCGACAACCCAAGGTGTTGCCGGATTTGCAATAATGGAACCCAGAGGTATCATCATCGGCAGCCCCTTGAGGGAGGAGTTTGCCAGACCGCGAACGAAATTAAGAAGTCAAAGATGGCATTCGCGCAAGGGGTTAATGGTTTCGATGGATCGGAGGACGATAAAAAACCCGATCATGCTGCGCTGCGAGGGCTCGCTAACGGGCGCTTTATGGGGGCGGGTGAAGGGTTAGCCTGATCGCCTGCCGCTGCGGGGATGAGTGAATCTTTCGCGATGCAACCTGGCAGGCTCGAAAGGGAAGAAATCGGGTTTGCGGTGAAGCTCGGTCGAACGCTCAATGGGGCCGATTGTGGAAATTAGCCCCGAGGGAATTCACTGAAACCCGATCCGGGAGAAGCAAGCCATGGCAACGGCTTACTTTTTCCCGGAGCAGACAAATGCGAGGTCCGCGATGGTCGGTTGCCTCGTGGTTGTGGGAGGAATTTCCCCTCCCCAAACAACGAACGCAGGAATTACTGCTCGGTCTTTTTTTGCTCTTTGTAAGGCTTAAAGCCGTAGCGGGAAAAAATTTCCATCGCTTCTTTCGAACGAATATAGTTGAGCCAAAGCTTTGCTGCTTCGGGATGTTGCGCCTTTTTCACCACCGCGCCGGCGTAAATGGCAGTTACGTTTTGTTCCGGAGGGATCGGCACCATGCTGATCGGATTGCCCACTTGCTCTTGGAAAATGGCTTCCGACTGCCACGTTACGCCCGCATCGGCGCGGCCAAGCATAAGATAGAGAGGGGTTTGGCGATGGTGAATGGCGGTGAGAATAGTGCTGCCATCGCGAACTTTGGTCTCATATACGGCCTTTTCCAAAGCATCGCCACCTGCTTTACGCAACGCGGCCTGAATTTGCCGTCCGATGCCTTCATATTCCGGGTTCGGCATCACCAACCGTAACCCGGGTTTGGCAAGGTCTGCCAACCCGCTCACGTGGGCCGGGTTTCCTTTCGGGACCATGATGGCCAGTTGGTTGGTGGCATAAGGCACAATGGGTTCTTCCAGCAACCCTTTTTCAACCAACCGTTTTACGCCGCGAAGCCCGGCAAAATAAGCATCCGCCTGCACCGTCCAAGTCATATTGCCGACAGTGATGGTTCCTCCCCGCTCAATCTGCGTGGCAAGCCGCCCCGGTGGGATCGTCTCGTAATAAATGCGGCCCTTGAATTCCGGGTGCAGCCGCTCAAACGTTTCCACCAGCGGTCCCATTGCAAAAAAGTAATTGCCTCCGACAAAAAGCGCGAGCTTCGGGTTGATGGGATTGCCGTGGAAATCCGGCAGGTTATCAACCTCGGGCACGGTAAATTCGAGCCCGCGATCTTCCACGTCATTCGCGTTCGGACCTTCCCATGGCGGATAGAATTTGCTCGTTGGAGTTTGAGCAAACAAGGCACTGGGTGCCAAGAACACGCCGATCGTCGCCACTGCGATGAAGCGCTTTACAAGAACGTTAAACGCAAGAATCATTTTTTGCATGGCAAGGTTCCAGCTGCTTTACTCCGGAAAGACGATTTCAACGATATTTCACTTAGCGTAATGAAAGCCTGCGCGCTGCAATTCCGGCAATGTGGCGACAATGCCAGGCGTCAGCACAGCACCAGGGATCAAATGATTGGTGAGTTCCGCGCACATCGCTTCATGCGAAAGCTTGTCGGGATTAATCCCCATTTTTATCAGCCGTTCCGAAAGTTCCCAAAGCGAGTTATGGCAAGCGAGAAACACTACACCACGCCGTTGCAAATACGGTATCGATAAGTCTTTCCCGGAATAAACCCCTTCAGGGTCTTGGATATCTTTCGGGTTTCCTCCCGCAGAGCGCTCCACGATAAAGGTGTTGGTTTTGTATTTTTCACCCGTGAGCTTGCTTAGCGAATATTTTTCCCACATCGCCTGATCAAGCAATGCCAGATGCGCCGTCCCATGCACTGCCGCAACGCAGAGAAAATCCGGGTGGCGGTAGGAAAAAACTTGCGCGTTCAAGGCATTGCGCTTGAGATTAAGCCAAGGCCCATCGAGAACGTTATCGTCCCAAACTTGTTTGGGGGTGCCGCGATAGGCCATCACCTCCGAAAGGGCGACATGATCCCACTGTTCCCGTTCGGTAAGAATCATAGGCACGGTTTTGAAGTCACGCCGTCGCGGCGCGGCTTCCAGCCGAGTCATAAGCTCCTTCAGCGTCCGCGCTCCCTCCGGGAGAAGGGTTTCGGGCGCGGCATTCGCTTGCGCAGCGGCAACCACGCCGGAAGCGGCAAGCCCCAATCCAAAAGCCTTCAAAGCAGTGCGGCGGGCAGTAAAATCTTTCATAACTTCCTCCCTTTGCCGGGAATAATCAGGCAACGCCAAGAACATGCCGCACCATTCCGCTGCCGACAATCCGATTTTTTGTGCTTGGATTGATCGATTCTTTTTATCGGTTCGGCCTATCATTCGGCTTTGCTCTCGGTGCCTTCCGCGCCGTCGTCTCGAGCCTGAAACTGCCGGAACGCCTCCCACCCCTTGGCGGCCGACATGAGCGCGCGGCCTGCTCCCAGATATACCGCAACTGCCAGTGTTTCGAGCACTTCGGCGCGTGTGGCACCCCTTAACATTGCTGCTTCCGCGTGAAGCGCGATGCAAGGGTCGCATTGCGTAGCAACCGCAATACCAAGGGCGATGAGCTCCTTGATTTTTGGCGGAAGCACCGGCCGCTCCATCGCTGCACGTGCGAGTGCGGAAACAGCCCCCGCAACCTCCGGCGCATCCGCCCTCAGCGCGCGCAGAGCAAGAGTGATCTCGTTGACGAGCTCGGGCCAGTCATCATTCATCATGTCCCTCCCTTTTGCCCCAAGCCGGTTTTGGGCCGAATCAGGCCAAGAGGTGCTTAAGCCATCGTGTCAAAGCCTCACCGCAGGCGCTTCATGGCCGAACACCTGGTCAGGTTTGCGCAAAACCACGTAGATGGCCGGGATTACCAAAACGGTCAGCAACGTGGAAGAAGCAAGACCGAACAGCAGCGAAATCGCTAATCCTTGGAAGATCGGGTCAAGTAAGATGGTTGCGGCTCCGATCATGGCGGAAAGCGCGGTCAGCAAAATCGGGCGAAATCGGATCGCACCGGCATCCGTCAACACCTGGCGCAGCGTTTTGTTGGGTGTTCTGTCGTGCCTGATGAAATCGACAAGCAGAATGGAGTTGCGCACGATAATGCCGGCAAGTGCGATGAAGCCGATCATGGAAGTTGCCGTAAACGGTGCACCAAACGCCCAATGACCAAGCACGATTCCAATCAAGGTAAGCGGGATCGGCGTTAGGATAACCAACGGAAGCTTGAAGCTTCGGAATTGGCCGACAACCAAGATATAAATGCCGAGCATCGCAACCGCAAAAGCGGCTCCCATATCGCGGAAGGTCACATAAGTGATTTCCCACTCGCCATCCCAAAGCAAGGTTGGGTGCGTTTCATCGATGGGCTGTCCGCGCAGTGAAACCACGGGTTTCGGCAGTTTGCCCCAATCGTGATCGGCGATCAGCCGGTCTACCGCAAGCATCCCGTAAATCGGCGCTTCGAAAGCGCCTGCAAGTTCCGCCATAACCATATCCGCGTAATGGCCATCGCGGCGAAACAGAATGCGCGAACCCTCATCGGTCTTCGCTTTCACCACCTGGCCGAGTTCCACGACAGTTTTGCTGCCGGGAAGCGTGTTTGCAGGGACGGGCGTGGAGGCGAGCCGCTCGTTCCAGCTTTGGTCGCGCTTGGGCAGGCCGACCACAATATCAATCGGATAGCGGTTTTCGCCGCGATAAGAATATCCTACCGGAACGCCGCCATACAAAGCTTGAATCGTGTCATACACGTCGGCCTGCTCGACGCCGAAAAACTCAAGCTCGTCTTGATCGATAGAAATCCGCAAACGCGGTTCCGGTTGTCGATAGCTGTTGTCGATATCGACAATGAACGGAACCGAGGCAAATATCCGCCGCACTTCATCGGCAACCGCGCGCCGCGTTTGCTCGTCCGGCCCGTAGATTTCCGCAAGCAAGGTTGCCAGAACGGGCGGCCCCGGCGGCACTTCGACGACCTTGACAACGCTTCCCTGCGGCAATTTCAACGCAGAAAGCCGCTGACGTAAATCCAGCGCGATGGCGTGGCTTGTACGCTCACGTTCGTTTTTGGGCGCTAGCAGAATATGCAGATCGCCCATGGATTGGTCTTGGCGTAAATAATAGTGCCGAACAAGGCCGTTAAAATCAAAAGGCTCGGCCGTGCCGGCGTAAAGCTGGATTGATTGAACCTCCGGCAAACCTTCGGTAATGCGCGCAGCAGCAAACAATGCCTGCTCGGTGTCCTCTAGGCTTTTCCCTTCGGGGAGATCAATCAATACAGTAAGCTCCGATTTGTTATCAAACGGCAGCAGCTTGACTGTAACATTTTCAGTGTAGAACAACGTGCAGGCCGCAATCGTCGCGACGCCGACTGCAATCAAGAAAATCCACGCTCGCGTCCGCGTGCGAATAATCGGTTCGGCAATGCGCCGATAGAGCTTGCCGAGACTGCCTTCGCCATGCACGTGATGTTGAGCGGAATGCCCGTGCGCAGAACCGTGTCGGGTGTCTCCATGGGGGTGGGCAGGGTGTGAAACATGCCGCGGGGCGAGTTTCAACATCAGCCATGGCGCAATAATCACCGCCACGAAAAACGAAAACAGCATTGCAGCCGACGCATTCGCCGGGATCGGCGCCATGTACGGTCCCATCAAGCCGGATACGAACAGCATCGGCACCAGTGCCGTAACGACGGTAAGAGTGGCAACCACAGTCGGGTTGCCTACTTCGGCCACCGCTTCGATTGCGGCTTGCATGAGAGAGCGGCCATCGTGCATGCTCCAATGGCGCGCGATGTTCTCCACAACGACAATCGCGTCATCCACCAGGATGCCGATTGCGAAAATCAACGCAAACAACGACACCCGATTGATGGTATACCCCATCACGTTTGCGGCGAAGAGCGTAAGCAAAATTGTCGTGGGGATTACCACCAAGGTCACCACGGCTTCCCGCCAGCCGATGGAGAGGGCGATCAATACCACGATAGAGACCGTGGCAAGCGCAAGATGGAAGAGCAGTTCGTTCGCTTTGTCGTTTGCGGTTTGGCCGTAATCGCGCGTGATCTGTACGCGGATGCCGTCGGGGATAAGCGTGCCTTTCAATAGATCGAGCCTCTGGCGCACTTCTTCCGCCATTACCACGGCATTCGCACCAGGACGCTTGGCAAGCGCAAGGGTCACCGCAGGGACTTGCTCAAAGTTTCCCTTCGCATTGCGCGTGATGTTCCACACCCGGTTTTCCACCGGCCCTGCTCCCACCACAACGCGCGCGACATCCCGCACATATACCGGGCGATTGTCGCGCGTGGAGACCATCAGCAAATTGATATCCGGAATGCCGAGCAAGGTTTGGCCCGCGGCGACTGTCCGCACAACTCCGGCATCGCGAATTTGGCCGGCAACGAAAGAGCGATTGGCATCCCGCACTTTCGCAATCAACTGTTGCAAGGTGACCCCGTAAAGCGAGAGCTTTTCGGGATCCGGTTCTACGCGGATTTCTTCGGGATCCGTGCCGGAAATGTAGCTCAACCCCATATCGGGGATTTTCATCAGCTCGGTCTGCAATTTACGGGCGAGCTGATCGAGATCCGCCTGCGACCACGCGCTTGCTGCTCCCGGCAGCGGTGAAAGGGTTACCGTCACCACCGCAACATCGTTGATTCCGCGCCCGACAATCAACGGCGGGGAAATACCGATGGGGATCCGGTCCATATTGGCGTTAATCTTGTTGTTCACCGCCAGAACCGCATCGTCTTCATCGGTGCCCACGACAAAACGCGCGGTCACCATGACCTTATCATCCTGCGTCTGGCTGTAGACGTGCTCGACGCGGGGGATTGCCTTAACAATCGTCTCTAACGGCTTGGTAATGAGTTCGGCCGCATCCTCCGCCTTCAGGCCGTTGGCGGAAACCATGATGTCCACCATCGGCACCCGGATTTGAGGATCCTCTTCGCGTGGAATGGTCAGGAGCGCGACCAACCCGGCAGCCAAGGCGACCAGGAGAAAAAGAGGCGTCAGCGGCGAGCGAATCGTCGCACGCGTTAACCGACCAGACAGACCAAGATTCATGGTTGGACCAACACATCACCGGGGTTAAGACCGGAAAGCACTTCCACCCCATCCGGCATTGTAGGGGTTGGCAAATCGCGCCCAAGCTGCACGGGTGTATCAACCACGCCCGCCTCGGTCCGTCGGCGCACATAGGTAAGACCGTGACGTTCAATCACCATCCGGCGAGAGATGCGGTAGCTCCACCTTCGCTCGACATCAATCCAAACCCGCACGCGCTGGCCAACGAAATACGCCCCCACGCCTTCGGCGGTAACATCGGCGAGTACCCGTCCTTCCTCGATACGCGGGTAAACGAGTACAATAGTGCCGAATTCATCACCTTTTTGGCCGAGGGCGGCGCCATCGACGCGCACCTTGTCGCCGGCTTTCAAAAAGCGCGCCTGCCGCTCGGGAACGCGCAAGCGTAAGACAAAATTATGCTCGGCGATTTGGGCGATCGGCTCCCCCGCCATCACAACCGTTCCGCGCGTCAGCGGTACCTCCAAAACCCGGCCGGTGGTCGGCGCCAGCACGTTTCCTTCGGTCATTTGTTGTGCCACCACGGCGCGCTCGGCAACCCGCGCCCGCAAAGAACTCGTAGCAACCTCCATCGCCGTGCGGGCTTGATCCAGCGTTTGCTTGGAAACGGCTCCTTGCTTTGCCAGAATTTCGGCCCGGGCGAGGTCTGTTTGTGCCTCGGCCAACTGTGATTTCAACCCTGCAATCTGCGCATCCAGCGAATTGAGTTGCAGTTGCAGTTTTTCATCCACAACCTGAGCAATTACCTGCCCCTGTTTTACCTCGTCGCCGTCTTGCACGGAAAGCGAAACCACCGTGCCAGGGATACGCGCCCGGGCGGGCACCACGTTTCGGCTTTCTACTGTGGCAAAAACGGCCTTTTCATCCGGGACGAGCTCCGGCTGAACCGTAATCGTTGTGGCTGCATAGGCGCTGAGAACGCGAAAGGTGGTTGCAAAGGCCATACAGAAAATAACACCACGCATGGATAAGCTCCTGATTTCGCACAGAGTACGAAAGCGCCATCGCCGAGAAAAGCAAAATTTATGATCGCTTCGTCTGCTTTGTCCTGGATTCCGTGGGAAGCCCCGCAGCCTTCCAGGCCCATATCCCGCCGCGCATATTGGCAACAAGCGTCATCCCGGCTCTGAGGCAGCGCGAAGCGGCATGGGCCGAGCGGCTGCCGGAGGCGCAGTACAACACCAGGGTTTGGCCATAGAGGTTCGGCAAAGCTTGAGGATCGAAACTGGAAAGCGGCACCAACTCTGCGCCCGGAATGCATTCCTGGGCGTACTCATGTCGCTCGCGCACATCAATCAGAATGGCTTCGCCGCAACATGCCTTTTCATGGACTTCAAGGGGAGTAAGTTCCACGACCTTGGGCCGGTGAAACAAACCTTTCAACATAATTTCTCTCCCTCGGAAGAAGCCCTTTCCAGTCTCTCGGTCTCGGCATTCGCCGGGGTGGGGGCACAATAAATTGTGAACAACGTTTGTAAGATTTGGCGCGTGGGTTCGCTCGCGATCGAATACCAGATTGTTTGCCCTTCGCGGCGTGCCCGAACCAGTCCGTCCTTGCGAAGCAATTGCAGATGCTGCGAAACGGTGGAGTCACGCACCCCCAAAAATGCCGCAAGTTCCCCGACCGAGCGTTCATTCTCCACGAGCTGGCAGAGAATGAGCAGCCGATGGCGATTGGCCAACGCCTTCAACAACTCCGCGGCGGTGTCTGCGGCCGAAAGCATAGCGGCAGGGTTAATTTTCATACTTGCATATCTACGCAATAGCGAATATATTGTCAAGCCATCAGGAGGCTGCGGGGCAGCTCCCAACCAAGGAAGCAGAGGAGCTTCAGGATGGCCGAGATTGTTGTTTTAGGTGCCGGGCTTTCCGGCACAACCATGGCGTATGAAATGCTCGAACATATCAGGCCCGAAGACCGGGTAACGCTGATCGGGCAGAGTGATCGCTATCATTTTGTCCCGTCCAACCCCTGGGTTGCGGTGGGCTGGCGTAAGCGGAGCGAAATAGAGGTGGATCTCGCTGCCGTTACGCGCCGCAAAAAGATCCGACTGCTCCCTACTGCGGCAAGGCGCGTCCATCCCGAAGCGAATACCGTGGAGCTGGAAAACGGCGAGCGGGTGCCCTACGATTATTTGGTCATCGCAACCGGTCCCGACCTTGCGTTTGATGAAATTCCGGGTTTCGGACCCCAGGGGTTCACGCAGTCCATTTGCGAGACTGCCCACGCGGAGCGGGCCCATGAAGCTTTCGAAGCATTTTGCCAAAATCCCGCGCCGATGATCGTAGGTGCCGTGCAAGGCGCATCATGCTTCGGACCGGCCTATGAGTTCGCCATGATCGCGGAAACCGAGCTCCGCAAGCGCCGGATTCGCGATCGTGTACCGATCACTTTCGTCACCTCCGAGCCTTATGTCGGCCATCTGGGCCTCGACGGCGTAGGCAATACCAAAGATCTTCTCGAAGGCGAGTTTCGCGACCGACACATCAAATTCATCACCAATGCGCGCGTGAAAGAAGTGCGCGAAGGGGTGATGATCGTCGAAGAGGTCGCCGAGGATGGCACGGTCCGCCGCACGCACGAGCTTCCCTTCGGTTACTCCGTCATGATGCCCGCTTTTCGCGGTGTTGCCGCTATTCGCGGAATTGAAAAGCTGGTCAATCCGCGCGGGTTCGTGTTGGTGGATGAATATCAACGCAATCCCACATACACGAATGTATTCGGCGTTGGCGTAGCGATTGCCATTCCTCCGGTGGGGCAAACTCCGGTTCCTGTCGGCGTGCCGAAGACGGGGTTCATGATCGAATCCATGGTCACGGCGGTTGCGCATAATATCGGCGCCTTGTTGCGTGGAGCGAAACCCGCCGCCAAGGCCACATGGAATGCAATCTGCCTTGCTGATTTCGGCGATGGCGGCGTGGCATTCGTCGCGCAGCCGCAAATTCCTCCTCGCAACGTGAATTGGTCGAGCTCAGGCACATGGGTGCATCTCGCAAAGATCGCCTTCGAAAAATACTTCCTCCGCAAAATCCGAAGCGGCAAAACCGAACCGTTCTATGAGCGGTTTGTGCTCAATCAGCTCAATATCCCCAAACTGAAAGAATCCCCCTAAACCTTCAAAAGCTTAGCCTATAGAAAACCCTCGAAAGGAGAACATCCCCATGAACCTTGATCTTGCCGTATTCCGCTTTGCCGCCTTTATGGTGTTGCTCAGTGCGGTGCTTACCTATTTTGTAAGCCCCTATTTTGTTTTGCTGACGGCGTTTATCGGCCTCAACATGTTGCAATCAAGCTTCACCAAGTTTTGTCCGGCAGCTTCTATTTTCCGCAAGCTCGGTTTCCGCGGCGGCTGCGTGTTCTGCTAAACGAGAGAACGCCCTCTCATCACTAGGCGGAAGGTGGAACAACCCTTCCGCCTAAGGCGTTTCTTCAAGCCCCAGGGCACGAAGCCGCGCGGTTTCTTCATCCCATCCCGGTCTTTCTTTGACATAGAGAAAAAGATGCACCGGTCGTTCTAGGATTTCAGAGAGCATGAGACGTGCGCGAGTACCGATTTGCTTGATTCTTTGCCCGCGCTCACCGAGCAAAATGGCGCGTTGGCCGGGGCGAGAGACATAGATCGTCGCCTCAATGCGCACGGAACCGTCTTTGCGCTCCTCAAACTTTTCCGTTTCCACCGTTGTTGCGTACGGCACTTCTTGGTGCGTTTGCAAAAAAATCTGTTCACGCACGATTTCGGCCGCGAGCAAGCGCTCCGGTAAATCGGTCAGTATGTCATCGGGGTAGAGGTGCGGCCCTTCGGGCATGGCTTCCGCCATGGCATCAAGCAGATCAGCTACGCCGTCACCATTGGCAGCACTAATCATGAAGGTGCGCGCAAACGACGCAAGCTTCTGCATGGCCTCGGTCAGCGGCAGCAGGTTTGCGCGCGGCACAAGATCGATTTTATTGAGCACCAGCCAGTTCCGCTGCTCTCCCAACTTGGCGGCAATGGCACGAACTTCATCGGTAATTCCCGCCTTCGCATCGATAACGAGAAGCCGTAAATCCGCCTCGGCCGCGCTGCGCCAGGCGGCGGCAACCATGGCCCGGTCGAGCCTTCGGTGGGGGGTAAAGATTCCCGGCGTATCCAAAAGCAAAATCTGCGCGTCGCCGTGCAAAACCACGCCGAGCACACGAAAGCGCGTGGTCTGGGGTTTGGGTGTAACAATGGAGAGCTTGCTGCCGACAAGCCGGTTGAGCAGCGTCGATTTGCCGGCATTCGGTGCGCCCAGCAGGGCGACATAGCCGCAACGCGAAGCCATTAGGAAATCTGCCGCAGCACATCTTGTGCTGCCAATTGTTCGGCAAGCCGTTTGCTTCCTGCGCTGCCGGTGCCGGAGCGCTCGCCTACGTGCACGGAAATAACAAAGACCGGAGCATGGGCCGGTCCTTCACGAGAGATCACCTCATAGCGCGGTAACGGCAACCCGCGCGCCTGCGCCCATTCTTGCAACATGGTTTTCGCGTCCTTCGGTGGCGTCGGTTGGGCAAGCATCACTTCTTCGAAGGCTTGGCGTACAAATTGCCTCGCCGGCTCCAGCCCGCCATCCAGATAGAGCGCACCAAGCGCCGCTTCCATAGTATCCGCAAGCACGGTGGCGCGACGTTTCACGCCGGCACGAGCCTCTCCGGGCGAAACAGCGAGAACATCAGCGAGCCCGACCTTTTCGGCAATTTCCGCAAGCACCGGTTGGGAGACCAGATAACTCAGCCGCCGGCCCAGAGCCCCTTCCTGCTCTTCTGGGAATCGCTCGGCAAGCCACTCGGCGATCAAAAGCCCGAGCACGCGATCTCCTACGAATTCCAGCCTTTCGTTAGAAGCAGCGCGGCCGCGGCCGCGTGCGGCGGAACGATGCGTAAGAGCAAGGCGCAGAAGTGCGGGGTTATTAAAGCGGTGCCCAAGCAGCCGCTCCGCGGTGGCATAGGAGGTCTGCTTCAGTGGATGCTCCGGAACAGCCGCGACCAGCGAATTTCGAAGGGCCATTCCCAAAATTCCCAAAACGGGTATTTGTCGTCGATAGAAAAGAAAATAAACTCTGCCTTTCCGATGAGGTTTTCCATCGGAATAAAGCCGACGCGATTGAGAAACCGGCTATCTTCCGAATTGTCGCGATTATCTCCCATCGCGAACACATGACCTTCGGGAACCACATATTCTTGCGTATTATTTGCCGGCCCTTCATCGGTTACTTTCAGAATATCGTGATGCATGCCGTTCGGGAGCGTCTCGACGTATCGCTGCACCTCCATCGATGGCCCCTCACCGCTGACGACATACGGGCCTTTGGCAATCCGCGGAACTTCAACCCCGTTGATGTAAAGCTGGCCGTCTTTCACTTGGATGTGGTCCCCCGGCAGGCCGATGATGCGCTTAATATAATCCACACTGGGGTCTCGCGGCAATTTGAACACCACAACATCTCCGCGCTGGGGCATCCGCCCAAAAATACGCCCTGAGAAAAGCGGAGGAGAAAAAGGCAAAGAATAACGGGAATACCCGTAGCTGAACTTGGAAACGAACAAATAATCGCCCACGAGCAGGGTGGGAACCATCGAACTTGATGGAATATTGAAGGGCTCAAAAGCAAAGGTACGAATGGCGAGCGCAATCAAGCCGGCATAGACAATGGTCTTGACGGTCTCGAGCAAAGCGCTCGGTTTGCTTTTGGCCATATTGGGAGGATAACCGAGTGGGCGGTTCAAGGGGCTAGCAGGCTCTGTGAACAACGTACCAGGCGGATGAAGCAAGCCCTGCTTCGCCTGTCAAGCTCGGCGGAAGAAAAGCTGAGCCGAATGCAAAGCCTTTTCTTTTGGGTTCGCTTGCAAATATAACGTTTTCCGATGCGGGTTTGGAGTGGGAAAGCAGCAGGAAAAACGCAGGCCAGGGCGCCCCGATCACGATGTTGACCCATCTTTTGGCCATCATGGCGGGCGGGCTTGTCGGATTTTCACTCGGGCTCATCGGCGGGGGCGGGTCCATCCTAGCCACCCCGCTTTTGCTTTACGTCGTCGGAGTGGCTGATCCGCGGGTGGCTGATCCCCATGTCGCCATCGGTACCAGTGCGCTCGCGGTCGCTGCCAATGCTTTTACAAATTTGATAGGTCATGCCCGTGCCGGCCACGTGCGCTGGAGGGTGGCCATTCTGTTTGCCGGTTTTGGGGTCGTGGGAGCGGCGTTCGGCTCTTCGCTCGGGAAGGCTTACCCGGGTCAGCGGCTTCTTTTCTATTTTGCTTTGCTCATGGTTGCGGTGGGTATTCTGATGCTCCGGCAGCGGACCGCTCGAAGAGGGGAGGGGACAAAACCGCGACTCGATGCGGCGTCCGTGCTCCGCATTGCCGTCATGGCGCTCTTTGTCGGAACAGCCTCCGGTTTTTTCGGAATCGGCGGAGGGTTCCTGATTGTTCCCGGCCTGGTGTTCGCCGCGCGGCTTTCGATGTTGGACGCCATCGGCTCTTCCCTAGTTTCGGTAGGGAGTTTCGGCATCACGACGGCTCTGAATTACGCGATGGCAAACATGGTTGCATGGTCGATCGCAGCGGAATTCATTGCCGGAGGCATGCTCGGCGGCTGGCTCGGCTTGCGGCTTGCCGTTTACCTCGCGCGATACCGCAGCGCACTCCGCTGGGTCTTCGCAAGCATCATTTTTGCAGTTGCCGCTTACATCGCCTACCGAAATCGTGCAGCGGTGGGCCTCTGACAAACAAGGCCCGGCGGCAAGCCCTCCGGGCCTTTCCGAAGCCGTGGCCGGCACAACTCCGCTTCAGACGACCTTCAGTATTGCCTCAGCTCGGCTGACATCGAAGCCGCCGGGCGGCTCTACGGCAAGGTGCGTCACCCTCCCATCCTGGGTGACCAGAGCAAAGCGTTGGCACCGCACGCCAAGTCCGCGCGCGACAAGATCAAGCTCCAGTCCAAGCGCCTTGGTAAAAGTGCCGGAACCGTCCGCCAGCATAATCACCTTATCGCCGACCCCCTGATCTTTGGCCCAGGCGGACATCACGAAAGCATCGTTCACCCCCATGCATATGATCCGGTCCACGCCTTTTGCGCGAAATGCGTCCGCGTGCTCGACAAATCCGGGCAAATGCTTGGCGCTACAGGTAGGGGTGAACGCGCCCGGGATTCCGAACATGACCACTTTGCCCTTGCCAAACAGTTCTTCCGTGCTGACTTCTTTCGGGCCATCTGGCGCGGCGATGAAGACCTTCATGGAGGGAATCGGGTCTCCGACTTTAATCGTCATTTTCCTCACCTCTTTTGCTGTGGCAGCCGAACGCGCCGCCGGTTAGAGCGGTGAAGCTACCTTGTGGAACGCTCTCTGTCATCTGCTCGCTTGCACCTTGGGCCTAATGCGCCCAAATCTCTGTCATGTCGAAGCCAATCTCATCTTCTGACGACGCATTCCTAACCGGGCGTTTGCTGATTGCGATGCCCGCGATGAGTGATCCGCGTTTTGCGCAGACGGTGGTGTTTATCTGCGCCCATACCCCCGAGGGGGCGATGGGGATTGTGGTGAATCGGCCGCTGGAAGAGCCAAGCTTCGATGATCTTTTGCGGCAGCTGGACATTGAGCCCGTGCCGCCCGCGAGGCGCATTCGGCTCTGCGCCGGGGGGCCTGTCGATCATGGGCGGGGATTTGTGCTCCATACGGCCGATTGGACCGGCGAAAACAGCTTGCAGGTCGATGACGCGCATGCCCTGACCGCGAGTCTTGATGTGTTAAAGGCCATCGCCGAAGGCAACGGCCCGCGTCAGGGTTTCCTCGCGTTGGGTTATGCCGGCTGGGGCGCCGGTCAGTTGGAGCGGGAGCTGCAAGAGAACGCCTGGCTTTCCGCGCCGGCGGATGAAGCTCTGGTCTTCGATGCCGATCACGCCACCAAATGGCGCCGAGCGCTGGCCAAGCTCGGCATCGACCCCCTTTGGCTCTCTTCTGCCGCCGGCCGCGCCTAACGGCGCAGGCCTAAGCCGCTTTGGTGCCGAACCTCAAGCCTCGTCCGCTGCGGAAATCGTAGGGGGCGGGGATCGGCAATAAGGAGTGTGTCGCGATGCCTAGGATAAAGCCTTTTTCGGCCGTTTGCCGGGCAGGGATAAGTTTGCTGCTGTTGGGGGCGCTCTTTTCCGGCGGTGCGCTTGCGCGGGACGGAGTCGTGTTGGCGCAGGCCCATTTCGGCGGACCGCCGATCGGTACCCAAGGGGTGAGTAACGTTCCGTTTGAAAGCGAAGTACAGCAAAAGCCCGGATGGCCGGATTACAACTACGGCTCCAATTATGATCCATCAACCAAGCCGAGCGCCCAGGATTGCAAGAACTGGCCGGATTTTCCTCCTTGCGCGAAGCTGCGTTCGCGAAATTCTTCAAAATAGGTCGACACGAAAGCTTCGGCGCCGCCCGCGGTGGCATAACGAATATCGCACCCCGCGAAACGGCGCCGAGTCCGCTTTAGCTTGCCAATGCGGCGGGGGCCGTACGCGCGCGCTTCACCAGTAATTTGTTCAGCGCGTGCACATAGGCGCGGGCAGCGGCGACAATGGTGTCTGTATCCGCCCCCTGGCCATCAACCAGTTTGCCGTTTTCCTCAAGCCGGACCGTCACGCGGGCTTGAGCATCGGTGCCCTCGGTGACGGCGCCTACGGAAAAGAGCCGAAGCACTGCGTCATGGGCAAAAATCTCGCGTATCGCATTGAAGGTGGCATCCACCGGCCCATCCCCGCTGGCTGTCGCGGAACGAAGCTCTCCGTCAATCTCCAGCTCCAACGTAGCTTTGGGCGCCGCTTTCGAGCCTGCATAGACTTCAAGGCTGACGAAGCGGATGCGGTCGTGGCCGCGCATGACTTCATCGTCCACCAACGCGATAATATCGTCGTCGTAGACGATCTTCTTGCGATCGGCGAGTTCCTTGAATCTCCGGAAAGCGTCGTTCAGCTGGTTATCACCGATTTCGCCATAGCCAAGCGCTCTCAGCTTGTCGCGGAACGCGGCTCGGCCGGAATGCTTCCCCATGACCAGGCTGGAATTGCTCCAGCCCACGCTTTCCGGTGTCATGATCTCGTATGTGGCGGCATTTTTCAGCACGCCATCCTGATGAATGCCCGATTCGTGCGCAAAGGCGTTGCGTCCGACGATGGCTTTGTTCGGCTGCACGTCAAATCCGGTAATTGTGGCGAGCAGTTTTGAGGTTTTCAGAATATTCTGGGTGATAATACCGTTGTGGAAATGCAACGCATCGCGCCTGGTGCGGATCGCCATCACGATTTCTTCCAAGGCGGCGTTACCCGCACGTTCCCCGATGCCGTTGATGGTGCATTCCACTTGCCGCACGCCGGCGCGGATCGCCGCAATGGTATTCGCGACTGCCAAGCCGAGGTCGTTGTGATTATGGGCGGAGAAGATCACATTCTCCGCGCCGGGGACACGTTCGCGCAGCATGAGAAAAATGCGCCCCATGTCTTCCGGTAATGCATAGCCAACGGTGTCGGGGATATTAATCGTGGTCGCCCCCGCCTTGATCGCCGCCTCGACACAGCGGCAGAGGAAATCCGGCTCGGTGCGGCTGCCGTCTTCCGCCGACCATTCCACGTCGTCCGTGTGCTGGCGTGCCAGGCTCACCGAAGCGGTGACCGCTTCCAGCACCGCTTCCGGCTCCATTCTGAGCTTGTATTTCATATGAAGCGGGCTGGTGCTGATGAAGGTGTGGATGCGTTTGCGTTTCGCCGGGCGCAAAGCCTCGGCTGCACGCAACACATCATCGCGGCCGGAACGCGCTAGGCCGCAAATCACCGGGCCCTGGATCCGCTCGGCAACCGCCCGCACGGCTTCGAAATCGCCGGGGCTTGCAATGGGAAAGCCGGCTTCGATCACATCTACTCCCAAGGCGGCGAGGGCTTCCGCCATGCGCAGCTTTTCGTCGAGGTTCATGGAGAAGCCGGGAGATTGCTCGCCGTCGCGGAGCGTTGTGTCGAAAATGATGATGCGGTTTTCGTCGAGTGTGCCGAAGTTTGGGTGCTGGATGCTCATGGTTCGGTCCTGCAAAAAAGAGAAGACATCTTGGCCTCAGGTCCCCCTGAGCGAGGCCGGCACGACGTTTCGCCCGGCGGAACGCTCAGGGGCGGCTAAGTCGAAGCAGGAGACCGAGAGCAAGCAGGCGCACCGAAAGGCGGGCAGATGCCCGCACACACTTGCGAATCAGACATGCGCCACAACAGAGCATAGAAACCCTTCTACCGGAGGGTTCCGAGAAAATCAAGCCGAGATTGTTGTTTTTCTCGGACATCGGCCGGCGGAACTCCCCGCTCGCAGAAATGGTCGCCCTGCTTGGCGCTGCCTGCGCAAAAGCGCGCCGCAGCGCGCCCTCGCGCGGCTTTCCGGATAGCGGGCGGGGCGCTTGCCGGTGCTTCTTGCCAACTGCCCTGATTTAGTTTCTCGACTTGTCCACCAAGGCGTTCTTGGCAATCCAGGGCATCATCGCTCTCAGCTTTTCTCCGACCTTTTCAATCGGATGCTCGGCTAAGCGCCGCCGCATGGCTTTGAAGCTGGTTTGGTTCACCTTGTTTTCCAGCATCCATTCGCGAGTGAACCGGCCACTTTGAATATCGGCAAGCACGCGCTTCATCTCGGCGCGTACCCCATCGCCGATGATGCGCGGCCCGCTGACGTATTCGCCGTACTCGGCGGTGTTGCTCACCGAATAGTTCATATTGGCGATACCGCCCTCATAAATCAAATCCACAATCAACTTTACCTCGTGGACGCATTCGAAATAGGCCATCTCCGGCGAATAGCCTGCTTCCACCAGCGTCTCGTAGCCGGCTTTGATCAGCTCGACCAAACCGCCGCACAAAACGGCTTGCTCTCCGAAAAGATCGGTTTCGCATTCTTCCTTGAAGGTGGTCTCGATAATGCCCGCGCGCCCTCCGCCGATGGCAGAAGCGTAGGAAAGCGCAATTTCCAAAGCATTGCCCGAGGGATTTTGCGCCACCGCGACCAGACACGGCACGCCTCCGCCACGTTGATATTCGCTCCGCACCGTATGCCCCGGGCCTTTCGGTGCGATCATGAAGACATCAATATCGCTGCGTGGCTCGATCAGATTGAAATGAATATTGAGCCCATGCGCAAAAGCCAACGCTGAATTGGGTTTCATATTCGGCCCGAGCTTCTCGCGGTAAAGATCGCCCTGGCCTTCGTCGGGGGTGAGCACCATCACCACATCGGCCCATTTGGCGGCCTCGGCCGGATCCATAACTTTCAGCCCTGCAGCCTCGGCTTTTGCAACTCCGGCAGAATTTGGGCGCAATCCGACAACGATTTCCTTCACACCCGAATCGCGCAAGTTATTGGCATGCGCATGGCCTTGGCTGCCGTAGCCGATAACCGCCACCCTTTTTGCTTTAATAAGGTTCACATCGGCGTCGCGATCGTAATAAACCCGCATCCTGCTTGCTCCTCTCTTGTCTTCTTTTTCGCGGAAGATGGAATTAAATGGTCTTCAGGCCGCGCGCGATGGCGGCGATCCCGGTGCGCGAGACCTCGGCCAGCCCAAGCGGCTGCATCAGTTCCAGGAACGCATCGAGCTTATCAGGCGTTCCCGTCATTTCGAACACGAAGCTACCCGTCGTCGCATCCACTACGCGTGCGCGAAAAGCATCTGCAAGCCGCAGCGCTTCCGTTCGTTTCTCGCCGGAGCAGATGACCTTGATCAGGGCCATTTCGCGCGCGACATGAGGGCCTTCCAGCCCAAGGTCGGCAACGCGATGCACCGGCACCAGACGGCTCAGTTGGGCTTTAATTTGCCCAATGACCATTTCCGTTCCGGAAGTGACGATGTTGATGCGGCTTTGTTTGCGTTCCGGATCCACAGGTGCGACGGTCAGGCTGTCGATATTATAGCCGCGCCCCGAAAACAGCCCGATCACGCGTGCCAACACGCCGGCTTCGTTGTCTACCAAAACCGAGATGGTAGCAGAACGATAGGAATTATCGGAAGAGTTTGCCATCGGGTTAGACCAAGACCAGGCCTTCATCCGTAATGCCGGCCGCGCTTTCTTCTTGCTCGGGGCCGAGGATCATTTCGTTATGCGCGGCACCGCTTGGGATCATCGGAAAGCAATTTTCTTTTTGGTCAACCATAATGTCGGCAATCACGGCGCGGTCGGTGGCAAGCATTTCACGAATCACGTCGTCGAGTTCCTCAATGCTTTTTGCCCGAAGCCCGACCGCGTGGAAGCTTTGCGCAAGTTGCACGAAATCGGGCAGCGCCGCGGTATAGCTTTCGGAATAGCGTCCGCCGTGCAGCAACTCCTGCCATTGGCGAACCATACCCATGTACTCGTTGTTCAAAATGAATATTTTCACCGGTAGGCGGTATTGTGCAACCGTGCTCATTTCCTGAATGTTCATCAGAATGCTTGCCTCACCGGCAATATCGATTACCAAGGCATCGGGGTGGGCTACCTGCACACCAACCGCCGCCGGCAACCCATAGCCCATCGTGCCCAACCCGCCGCTGGTGAGCCAACGGTTGGGCCGTTCAAACGGAAAATGTTGGGCCGCCCACATTTGGTGTTGGCCGACTTCGGTGGTGACGAACAGCTCCCGGTCAATCCCGCGCGTCAGTTCATAGAGTCTACGGATGGCGTGCTGTGGCTTAATGACGGAACCGGGCTGCATGGGCTGGTGGAAACGCAAGCAATCCCTAGCGCGCCATTGATCGATTTGCCGCCACCAATCCGCGATCGCCTTCGTATCCGGCCTCCCGGGGCTCGCCCGCCATTCTTCCAACAGCGCCATCAGCGCGCGCCCGGCATCGCCCACAATAGGAACGTCGACTTTTACGTTTTTGTCGATGCTGGAAGGGTCGATATCGATATGGATTTTGCGGGAATGGGGGCTGAACGCCGCCAGTTTTCCTGTCACACGGTCATCAAACCGCGCCCCCACCGCCAGCATGACGTCGCATCCGTGCATGGCAAGGTTTGCCTCATAGGTGCCATGCATTCCAAGCATTCCCAGAAATTGGGGCTCGCTTGCGGGGAACGCGCCGAGCCCCATCAGCGTGGTGGTGCAGGGGAAGTTGCTGGCGCGCACGAACTCGATCAACGCTGCCGAGGCGGCTTCGCCGGAATTGATCACACCGCCGCCGGCATAAACAATCGGGCGCTTGGCGCTCTTGAGCAACGCCACGGCGTCCGCGATGCGGGCGGGGTCCGGGTCAAGCTGCGGCCGATAGCTCGGATGCGGCGTGCTCGGGGGAGGGGTATAGGGCGCGGGGTTGATCAAGATGTCTTTCGGCAAATCTACCAGCACCGGGCCGGGTCGGCCGCTTTTGGCAACGTAAAAAGCCTCATGCACGACCCGCGCCAAATCTTCGGCGCGCTTCACGAGGTAGTTGTGCTTCGTGGCGGGCCGCGTGATGCCCGTCGTATCCGCTTCTTGGAAGGCGTCGTTGCCGATTAAGTGTGTCGGCACTTGGCCGGTCAGACACACAACCGGAATGCTATCCATTAAGGCATCGGCAAGACCGGTGACTGCGTTGGTTGCCCCGGGCCCGCTGGTCACCAGCACCACGCCCACGCGGCCAGTGCTGCGGGCATAGCCTTCGGCGGCGTGCACCGCCGCCTGTTCATGGCGTACCAGGATATGGCGGATGGCATTTTGCTGGAAAATGGCATCATAAATCGGCAAAACCGCACCGCCGGGATAACCGAAAATAACCTCGACGCCTTGCTCTTTTAGCGCTCTCAGCAACACCTCGGCGCCCGACCGATGAATTTCCCGCTGTTCCTCGTTCGCCGGCATCGCGCAAGTCCTTTCGCTGCTCCATTCTCCATAATTCGGAGATCGCACCACTAGGCCCGGCCGCTTTGCTCCGTCAACCGGATTGGCGAAGAAAATTGAGCAGATCAGCCAGCATTCTTCGCGAATTTTGCTGATCCTGCTCAAACCGGACATGGATATTATACACCTGTGATCCAAGTCGATGATGGCGAAACCATGTCGCCTGGCGTTTGGCATATTGGCAGGTGGCCAAAACAGCGCGCCCGGCGGCCTCTGCCAGCGAAATCCGGCCGGAAAGAAAAGCGGAAAGTTCCGCAATGCCGTGTGCCCGCATTGCGGGTAGGGTGGGATCGAGCCCCAAAGCCAAAAGGGCTTGCACTTCCTCCACTGCGCCAGCGCGCAACATCCCCGCGAAGCGTGCCGTAATCGCCGCGTGCAGGCTCGGACGCGGGGGATCCAAGAGAATTGCGACAAAGCGCCAGGGCGCAGGAACCGCCGCAGCCCGAGCCTGCCAAGCAGCCAAACCTGTGCCCGTTCCGCGCCAGACTTCCCACGCGCGGGTAATTCTTTGGCTATCCGTCGGATGGAGCCGAGCCGCAGTGTCCGGGTCGACCGCGGCAAGCTTCGCATGCAACCCTGCCGGTCCCAGCGCGGCCAGCAAGGCTTTTGCCTCCTTCCGAAAGTCCTCCGGCACAGGGGGCAACTCGGCCAACCCCTCGATCAGCGCGGTAAGATAGAGCCCGGTTCCGCCACAAAGAATCGGTATACGCAGCGCCGCTTGCGCCCTATCCATTGCGGCAAGAGCCTCCCGACGCCACCAGCCGGCGCTTGCGGGGTCCGCTGCGCTACGCACGCCAAACAAAGCGTGCGGCACACGCGCCTCTTCCGCCGGACTTGGTCGCGCCGTGAGGATCCGGAGCTCCCGATAGACTTGCATGGAGTCGGCATTGATCACAACGCCGCCAAGAATTTCGGCAAGCTCAAGCGCCAGGGCGGATTTGCCGCTTGCGGTGGGCCCTGCCACGATGAGCGCGAGGGGTAAGGAGGGCTCTTGCGTCATGCTTGCGCAGGTTGCATGAAGCCGCGCCCATGCCTGCGCTCTTCACCCATGCCCTTGTTCTTGTTGCCGACCGCACGGCGTGCAGCCTCGATACCGCTACCATCAAAGCCGTGCGGGATGCGGTCCAGGGCGGCGTGCCGGCGATCCTCTCCCCCGGCGAAGCGGCCGAGATACCAACCGGGGCAAATATCAATCTTGAATCCGTTCAGGCCATAGTGGCCGGGAAGCCCGTGGACGCCATTCTTGTGCCCCTTCGCTACCGGCGAAAGCGTTTGCTGGTCGCGGACATGGACAGCACGATTATTACCGGCGAGACGCTGGACGAACTTGCCGATAAGGCGGGCTTGAAGGCGGAAATTGCGGCAATCACCCGGCGTGCAATGAATGGCGAGCTGGATTTTGTCGAAGCCCTGCGCCGGCGGGTGGCGATGCTGCGGGGCCTGCCCTTGCAAGCCTTGGAAGAAACTTGGCGGCAAATGCGCTTTACACCGGGCGCCAAAGAGCTGGTGGCCACGATGCGCGCGCACGGGGCAATCACCGCCTTGGTCTCGGGCGGATTTACCTTTTTCACGGCCAAGGTAGCAGCGGCGCTTGGTTTTCAGGTGCATCGGGCCAATAAGCTTTGCGATGACGGCGTTGCCCTCACCGGGCAAGTGGCCGAGCCTATTCTTGAACAAAACGCCAAATTGGAAACCCTTCGCGAGCTTACCAAACAGTACGCGTTGACCCGGGAACAGACCATGGCGGTGGGGGACGGCGCAAACGACCTTGCCATGTTGCGCGAAGCGGGCCTCGGTGTCGGCTTTCGGCCGAAGCCGATTCTTGCGGCGCAAATCTCGGCCAAACTGTTCTATGCAGACTTGCGCGCCTTGCTGTTTGCTCAAGGTTACCCTGCCGCTGCCTTCGCGGGAAACGAATAAGGAAAAATAGGGCAAGCGGAAGCGTTTGCATCGCTCCCGCGCGCCTCGTTTTTTTACTTGCGGGCTAAACTTAGCCCGGTTGCCGCGGCGCGGGGCTCAAAGGCAACGGCACCCAACGCAGGCCATCCGATCCTTGTAACAGCATCAACACCGATTTCCGGTTCTGTTCGCGCAACCGCTCAACCCGGTCCTTCACATCCTCCGGGCTGTTCACCTGTTCTTGCTGCACTTCCACAATCACATCGCCGGGCTTCAAGCCTTTCTGTGCGGCTGCGCTATCCGGCGCCACATCGGTGATCACAACGCCCTTTTGGTCGGGATTGATCTGAAAATGCTCCCGCGTTTCCGAGGTGAGCGGAGCAATGCGCAAACCAAGGCCGGAAAGCTCCATCGGCCGGTCGACCGGAGCGGGCTCCTGCCCCGATTGCAGGTTCGCTTCCTTTTGTTCTTCGGGCATTTCGCCGATTTTCACATGCACGGTCTGCTCTTTACCGTCACGCCAGAGCACCACCGGCACTTCCTGGCCGATTGCGGTTTCCGCCACCATGCGCGGCAGGCTGCGCATCTCCTTTACGTCCTGGTTATTAAATTTCAGAATGATATCACCGTTATGAATGTTCGCCGCTGCTGCGGGCCCTCCTTCAGTCACGCCCGCCACCATTGCCCCGACCGCGTCGTGCATCCCCAAGCTTTCCGCGATATCCGGGGTTACCTGCTGGATACGAACGCCAAGCCAGCCGCGCCTCGCGTGCCCATATCGAATAAGCTGCTCAACCGTGGTTTTGGCCATATTGGAAGGGATCGCGAAGCCGATGCCGATGGAGCCTCCTGTCGGCGAATAGATTGCGGTGTTGATGCCGATCACTTCGCCATCCATGTTGAACAACGGCCCGCCGGAGTTGCCGCGGTTGATCGGGGTATCCGTTTGAATGAAATCGTCATACGGGCCTTGATGGATGTCGCGCCCCCGGGCGGAGACGATGCCGGCGGTGACGGTTCCGCCCAGGCCGAAAGGGTTGCCGATGGCGAGCACCCAGTCTCCTACCCGCATTTTATCGGAATCGCCAAAACGCAGCGCATGCAGGGGCTTTTCCGGTTTTACGCGGAGTACGGCGAGATCTACCCGGTCATCTCGTCCGATCACGGTGGCCTTCATGGCGGTTCCGTCTTGTGTTGTGACCGTAATCTCATCTGCCCCGTCAATGACGTGCGTGTTGGTCACAATGATCCCCGAGGGGTCGAGCACAAACCCCGAGCCAAGGCTCTGCAAGCGGCGCATTTGCGGAACGGCTTCATTATGGCCGTGTTTGCCGGGCCGGTTCCGCTCTAGAAAATCGCGGAAAAATTGCTCAAACGGAGAACCGGGCGGGAAAACCGGCAAATCCGGCAATCCGGGAACGTCTCCACGCGCTTGCACTTTGGCGCTTGTGGAAATGTTCACCACCCCGGGCAGCAGCGCTGCCGCAAGGTCGGCGAAGCTTGCAGGCGCTTCACGCGCGATGGCCGCGGGCACGCCGATCAGCGCCAAAGGCGGCACGGCGAGAAGAGCCAAGAGGCTGAGAAGCGTGGCGCGGAGGGTCGGAAAAAGCAAACGGTGCATAGGAAGAAATCCCTTCAAGCGTGCGCTGATTCTGGGCATAAACGAGCTCCGCGGCAAGGCGCGGCCTAAGAAAAAAGCGTCAAGTCTTCATTCGTCGAGGCGACTTCCGCACGAAGGAGCTCGGAGTTTCAAACCGCTACAGGACCGAATTGACGTCATGGCGGGGGATCATGTGCTAAGGCTCTATAAGTACCTTACTCTTCAAGCACAATACGCACTTTGCCCCGGTGCTGTCCTTCCGCCATGCACACGACCCGTCCGCCCACCTGCTGAAACCGCAAATCGACCCTCCGTTCTCCAAGCGGCAATCCGCGGAGATGGAGCTCGTGTACGTCCGGCGGCAGCGCGGGACGCTCGAGCCGGATTTCTTTGGTCGCTCCGTCGATCGAAAGACCTAATACCGCCTGCAAGAGCATGAATACGGAGCCTGCAGCCCAGGCTTGCGGCATGCAAGCGACAGGATAGGGAATGGGCGATTCTCCAGGGGCGCGTTGAAAACCGCAGAACAACTCGGGCAATCGAAAGCCGAAATGCACCGCAGCTTCGTGCATTTGCGAGAGGATCCGCACGACTTCGGACCGCTCACCGTAGCGTGCCATCCCGCTGAGACAAAGCGCAGTATCGTGCGGCCAGACGGAGCCGTTATGGTAAGACATGGGGTTATAGTGGGGCTCGCCCGTGGCCAGCGTGCGAATGCCCCAACCGGAATTGAAAGCAGGCGAAGCGAGCATGCGGATGACCCGATTCGCGCGTTCCGGCGAGGGAAGGCCGCTCCATAACAGCTGGCCCGCGTTGGACGTGCGAACACGGCAGAGTTCACCGTGCCCGTCTAATGCCAACCCGTAAAAACCGATGTCTTCCATCCAGAAACACGCCTCGACGGCCGCTCTGAGGGCTTCGGCTTTCTGCCGCCAAAGCTTGGCTGCTTTCTGATCGCCCCGCCGCTCGGCAAGTTCCGCCATGGCGAGCCGCGCCGCATAGACATATCCCTGAACTTCAACAAGCGCGATGGGGCCGTTTGGGAAACTCCCGTCCGCGTGGAAAACGGAAGTCTGGCTGTCCTTCCAGCCCTGATTCTTCAGCCCGGTTTCCGCACCCCTGGCGTAGTCGAGAAAGCCGTCCTTGTTGGAATCGCCCTCGCCCTCAATCCACTGCATCGCGGCGAGAAGGGCAGGCCAAAGCTCTTCAATGGTAGAGAGATCCGCGGTCCGACGGGCATAGGCGCCGGCCAGCAGGACGAATAAAGGCGTCGTATCCACGCCGCCATAATAGCGGGCAAACGGAACTTCACCGTGTGCGGGCATTTCGCCCTTGCGCATTTCATGGAGAATTTTGCCGGGGGCGGCATCTTGAAAAGCGGAATGTTCGCGCGCCTGATTGCGGGCAAGAAACCGCAGCACGCCCCGTGCAAGCTCCGGGTTCAGCCAGAGTGTCTGCAATGCGGTAATAATGGCATCACGCCCGAATACCGTCGAAAACCAAGGAATACCCGCATAAGGATAAGGTCCGGTTTCCAGCTCGGTGGTCAGCAGTGCCAAATCAGCCGCCGATTTCTCAAGCCAAGCAGTGAACAGCGCTGTAGAGGAAGCAACACGTGCGCCTCGACGGATCTCTCGTCGCATTGCTTTGCGCGCCGCGGCCGCCGCTCTGCGGAAACGCTCTTGCGACGGGGCCTCCTCTATCTGCGGCCCAACCTCAAGGTAGAGTGCGGTTGCGGAGTATGGCGCGAGTGCGATTCGAAATTCAGCCAAACCCGCTTCCAGCTTATCCGGGATGGGGGAAAAGGCGATCACGCTCCGGCGCTCTAACCCATCCAACCCTTCGTAACGAAAGGAGATCTCTTGAGCGCCGATGCGCGGCGGAAGCATTTGCCCACGCTGGCGGCGATGCCGTCCGCGTACTTCGAAAAGATCGTGAAAATCGACGCCAAATTCGATTTGCAAGGGAAATTGCGCGGGCGAGACCGAAAAATTGGTCAATGTCAGGCACTCGTAAAGCCGCCGCTCGAAGATCAATCGGCGTCGCGCAAGATGCAGAACGCCTTCCGGTGTCGCTTGTTCCGGCGTGCCCAACAGAGGAAGGCGGCGGTTCGTCATATGCGCGACAAAATAGACGTTATCCCGGCTCACCGAAGCGGAAAGCGGTTCCGGCGCGTGGCCTGCGAGCGTCAGTTTCAGGTAAGACAGCACGCGGGTGTCATTGTCGAACATCCCTTCCTTAGGGTTGGTGATGTCCCCGGTGGTATCGGCAACGAGGAATGTGTCGCCGTGTTTCAAGGCGAAAGGCATCCGAATCTGCACTTGAGCAATCACTTCGCTCATGCGAATCCTCTTGCAAAAGATACCGCCGTCTTGTGAAGCGAACTTCTGCCATAGCGCGCATGAATGTTCCATGGCGGAAGATTAAAGAAACAGAAAAAGGGCAGGGACTGAACATCCCTGCCCTTGGCAGTCTTACGGGAGGAAAGTTAAGGGCCGATTTTAGACGTGCAGCGATGCACCCCGAGCCCACGTATGGGCGTGATCAATTCCGTCATCAAAGTGCTCCGCCGCAATTGCGGCCACCGGAATGGCACTTGTGCCGGCTCCGCCGGAACGGTGTTCGGGCTGGTCATAAAATTGTGCCTCTTCCGTGCTTCCGGTCAAAGCGGTGGTGGAAGATTTTCCTCCGGTGACCGCCATTGAGACGGCATCGAAATACCCTGTGCCGACTTCGCGTTGATGCCGCGTCGCCGTGTAGCCATAAGCTTCGGCCTTGAATTCGGCTTCTTGCAGCTCGGCATAGGCCGCCATGCCGCGCTCTTTGTAGCCGCGAGCCAGTTCGAACATGGCATAATTCAGGCTGTGGAAGCCCGCCAGTGTTACGAACTGGAACTTGTAGCCCATCGCGCCGATGGCACGTTGGAAGTTCGCGATTTTCTCGGGCGATAGCTTTTTCTTCCAGTTAAAGCTCGGCGAACAGTTATATGCCAGCATCTTGCCCGGGAAATGCCGATGGATCGCATTGGCGAAGCGCTCCGCTTCCTCCAAATTGGGTTCGGACGTCTCCCACCACAGCAAATCGGCATAGGGGGCGTAGGCGAGGCTGCGCGCAATCGCGTATTCCACACCAAGCCCCGGCTTGATGCGGAAGAATCCCTCCGGCGTGCGTTCGCCGCTCAGGAAGGGGCGGTCCCTTTCATCGACATCCGAGGTCAGCAATTGCGCCGAATGGGCATCCGTGCGGCAGAACAGCACGGTGGGCACGCCTTCGACATCGGCCGCAAGCCGTGCAGCATTGAGCGTGCGGATATGCTGGCTGATGGGCACCAAAACCTTGCCCCCCATATGTCCGCACTTCTTCTCGCTGGCCAGCTGGTCTTCGAAGTGGACGCCCGCCGCGCCGGCTTCGATCATGGCTTTCATCAGCTCGAAGGCATTCAGCGGGCCACCGAAGCCGGCTTCTGCGTCGGCCACGATCGGCGCCATCCAATAGGTGCCGCTGGAATCGCCTTCCATGCGCGCAATCTGATCGGCCCGGCGCAAAGCGTTGTTGATTCGGCGCACCACCATAGGCACGGAGTTGGCCGGATAAAGCGATTGGTCCGGATACATCTCTCCGGCGAGATTGGCATCGGCTGCCACCTGCCAGCCGGAAAGATAGATTGCCTTCAGCCCGGCCTTGACTTGCTGCAGCGCTTGGTTACCGGTTAACGCGCCGAGCGTGGGAAGGTAGGGCTCCGTTTTCAGCAAATGCCAAAGTCGCGCCGCGCCCATTTCCGCCAATGTGTGCCGAATGCGGAAGCTTCCGGAGAGCCGCGCGACATCCGCCTCGGTATAATCCCGCCGGATGCCGGCAAAACGCTCAGGATCCTGTTCCACCGAGTAGGTGCGACCATTCGGCCTATCGTTGGGCAAAACGCTTTCGCGCATTCGATTTCTCCTTACGAACAGCAACAATGAGCAACAATCATGTGCTGAGTAAAAAATTCACATTGCATTTGCGAAGTAAAGAATGAAAATGGTCCGAAAGGCCGGAATATGTAAAGGCTTTGACGGGCGTCTTGCGGTTTTTGAAAAGATTGTAAAATGACAGCACCTCAGATTGGCCGAACCATTCGCCGTTTGCGCCAGGAGCGGGGGCTCTCCCAGCAGGCGCTGGCCGTGCGGCTTGGTATTTCGGCGAGTTATCTGAACCTGATCGAGCACGACCAACGGGCGGTGACCGCAAGCTTGCTCCTGAAGCTTGCGGAAACGCTCGGTGTCGAACTTGCGGAGCTTTCCGGCGCTTCCGAGCGCCAGCTCGAGGTGGGGTTGAGAGAAGTCTTTTCGGATCCGCTCCTCGGGATCGAATCCGTTCCCGAGACGGAGGTTTCCGCGCTTGCGGCAAGCGCTCCGCAGGCTGCGCGGGCGGTGCTGGCGCTTTACCGGGCTTGGCGCGTGGCGCGAGAAGACGCCAGCGGCATCGCGCTGCCGTCCGGCCGGCGCGTGTTGCTCCCGAATGAGGAAGTGCGCGATATTTTCGATGATCGGGGAAATTACTTTCCCACCCTGGAAAGTGCCGCGGAAGCGATTGATTCCGAGCTCGGCGTCCTGCCCGCAGAACGCAACCATGCCTTGGCGGAGCGCCTTCGCCGCCGCCACGGCCTTACCGTTCTGGTCCGGCCGTTGGAAGGGGCTTTGCGCGCTTACGATCCCGAGACGCGAACGCTTACGCTCTCCGAACAGCTTCCGCGTGAAAGCCGCGGTTTTCATCTCGCATTCCAACTAGCCTTGCTCGAAGCGCGTGACGCGGTGGAGCAGGTGGTAAGCGAGGCTGCCCCCAGTACGCCGGAGGCGGGTGCGCTTCTGCGCATCGGGCTTTTGAACTACCTGGCCGGGGCTTTGCTCATGCCCTATCAGCCTTATCTCGAGTCGGCGCGCCAGCTTCGCCACGACATGGAGGCTTTGGCGGCGCGTTTCGGCGTTTCCTTCGAGCAAGCCTGCCAGCGGCTCTCCACTTTGCAGCGGCCGGGCGCACGGGGTGTGCCTTTCTTTTTCTTGCGGGTCGATCCCGCCGGTAACGTGACCAAGCGATTTTCCGCCGCGGGGTTCCCATTTCCGCGCTATGGCGGTTCTTGCCCCCGCTGGGTTGTTCATCTCGCTTTTTCGACACCGGGAGTGATACGGGTGCAGGTGGCGAGCTTGCCGGATGGCGCGACATTTCTCTGCTTTGCGCGCACCGTCACCGGGCCGGCGGCCCGTTGGGGCGATCCGCCGCCGGTACATGTCATCGCTATGGGTTGTTCCCTCTCACGCGCGAGCGAGGTGGTTTACGCGGATGGGCTGGATCTCTCCGCGGCAGCCGTGGGAATTGGTCTTTCTTGCCGGCTCTGCGAGCGGCCGGATTGTCGCAGCCGCGCGTTCCCGCCGCTCGAGCATCGGCTTGCCTTCGATCCGATGCGCCGGGGTTTAAGCCCCTTTACCTTCGAGGCAAAACCAACCCGTTAAGCCGCTTATCGCCGCGCTGGGCCTGCTTGCCCGAATGCCGGATCGGCGCCAGCATAGCGGCATAAAGTCAGGGAGGTAACGGTGCTCAGAGCGATTCTCTCGGCTCTTTCTGCGTTCGCGGTCGCGTTTCTTGCTCTGCCGGTGCAGGCGGAAGAACCTTCAATCCAGCTCAAACTCTCGCATTGGGTGCCGCCCTCGCATCCGCTACAAGCTTCGATCCAGGAATGGGCCGACTCGATCAAAAAAGATTCGCAAGGCAGCATCACTTCGGTAATTTTTCCGGCCGAACAGCTCGGCAAGGCGCTGGATTATTATGACATGGCGCGCGACGGCATCGCCGATTTCGCCTACGTGAATCCCGGTTATCAACCCGGCCGTTTTCCCATTATCGCACGCTCGGACTTGCCGTTTACCTACAAAGATGCGCAAAGCGGCAGCGCTGCCGTGGATGCGTGGTATCGCGCCTATGCGCAGCGTGAAATGAAAGATGTGCATTTTTGTTTGGCCTTCGTTCATGCTCCGGCGACATTGCATTCGCGCAAGCGAATTATGATGCCGGCGGACTTGCATGGACTGAAATTTCGTCCGTCTAACGCAACGATAGGCAGCTTTGTTCGCTTATTGGGAGGAACGAACGTGCAAGCTTCCGCTCCTGCCGCGCGTGATCTTTTGGAGCGTGGTGTAGCCGATGGAATCTTCTTCCCGTGGGGTTCGCTCGTGTTATTCGGGATCGATCATGCCGTGCACTATCATATCGATACAGAGATGTATGTCTCTACCTTTGTTTGGGTTATGAACAAAGATCGCTACTCCGCGCTTTTGCCCGCGCAAAAGCACGTCATCGATGCCCATTGCACAACCGAATGGGCGGTGCGCTTCGCAACACCATGGGCTGAATTCGAGGAAGCCGGGCGCGGAAAAATCAAAGCGGAACCGGGCCATGAGCTCATCGCTCTGACGCCGGCACAACTCGATGCCTGGAAACAAGCGGCGATTCCTTTACATACATCGTGGGCGACGGAAGTTCGGCGCATCGGCGCCGATCCGATTGCCATTGAGAAGGCTTTCCAAGCAAGTCTCCAAAAATACCATGCAGCGTACTGAGTGATCCATGGATCGGGTGATCAACGGCGTTGAACGCTTTGCCGGCGGCCTGCTGGCTTTCGTCACCGCGCTTGCCTTCATTTCCGTTGTGCTGCGCTATCTGTTTTCCTGGCCGATCCCGGATAGCTATGACCTAAGCCGCAACCTGCTCGGTGTTTTGATTTTTTGGGGGATTGCGGCAAGCGGCTATCGCGGTGAGCACGTTACGGTCGATTTGATCTGGTCGACGCTGCCACCTGGCGCTCGGCGCCTGATGGATATTTTCGCCACCCTGCTCACGCTTTTTGCCATGGCGGGGCTTGCTTTGGCATTGGCGCTCAAAGTGCAGGATTTGCATGCATCGGGCGAGGCAACCTACGACCTTGCTCTACCGGTCTGGCCTTTTGCGTTTTTTACCTGGGCAGGGTCTGTCGCTGCGGTGCTTCTGCTTGCGGTCCGGCTTTTGCGCCAGATCGGCAGCAAGGCTTTGCCGGAGACAACACCTTCCGATAATCCATGATGCTGCGATGAGCGATCCATCCTACATAACAATCATTACGATTTCCGGCTTCGTGTTTCTGTTTGGGCTGATGCTGGCGCGTGTTCCCGTGGGTATCGCAATGGGTTTGGTCGGCGTTGTCGGATTCGGAGCGATCTCGGGCTTTGCGCCGGCTTTCCGACTGCTTGCGCAATCGCCGATCCGCACCGCGACGGATGCCAACTTTGCGGTGATTCCGATGTTCCTGTTGATGGGGACCATTGCCTCTGCTTCCGGGATGAGCGCCGAGCTTTTTCAAGCCGCCAATCGTTTTCTTGGGCATCGGCGCGGGGGGCTCGGTATGGCCACGATTGCGGCCTGCGCCGGTTTCGCAGCAATTTCCGGGTCCTCGGTGGCAACGGCGGCCACATTTTCGGCCGTTGCCTACCCGGAGATGCGACGCTTCGGTTATCCGCAGAGTTTTGCAACCGGCGTTATCGCTGCCGGCGGTACGCTTGGCGCGATTTTACCGCCGTCCTTGGTGCTCGCGGTCTATAGCCTCATCACGCAGCAGGACGTCGGCAAGCTTTACATCGCAGGCGTCATTCCGGGGTTGCTCGCGGTGGCAATGTATCTTGCCGCTATTACCTTGATCGGTCTTATTCGCCCGCGATTTCTTCCGCAAGGGCAACGCGCCAGTTGGGTCGAGCGCTGGCAAGCTGTGCGCGGGGTTTGGGCGATTGCGCTTTTGTTTCTCTTCGTTATCGGCGGGCTTTACGGCGGCGTTTTTACCGCGACCGAGGCAGCCAGCATGGGTGCCGGGGGTGCTTTCTTGATCGCGACGGCGCGAGGACGGCTTTCGGCTTCGCAGTTTCTCGATTGTCTCATTCGTGCGCTCCGCACCACGGCTGCGGTCTTTACCATTCTCATGGGCGCGTTGCTCTTCGGCTATTTTCTCACTATTACCCAAACCCCGCAGCATGTCACAGCGGCTCTCACCAGCCTGGGTTTAGGCCGTTACGGCATCCTATTGGTCATTATGGCTATGTATCTCGTTCTCGGCTGTGTGATGGATGCCATGGCGATGGTCATTCTCACCATCCCGATCGTATTCCCGGTTATTACCGCGCTGGGTTTTGATCCGATCTGGTTCGGCGTGATCATTGTCATGACCGTGGAGCTCGGCCTTATTCATCCGCCGGTAGGGATGAACGTATTTGTCATCAAAAGCGTTATCCGTGATGTCCGCATCGCCACCGTATTCGTGGGCGTATTGCCTTTTGTCGTCACCGATCTGCTCCGCTTGAGCATCCTCATCCTCTTTCCGGCGATTGCAACCTATCTCCCCAATCATATGTGAAGCCGAGAGAGGCTAGAGATGCGGTAGCCAAATATCGAGCACGGCAGCGCGTTTTTCCACGCGCACGGCGTGCAGAGCGGCTGCGATCGCTTCATCCAGCGCAGCGCGACTTATGACCTTGCGCGCGAAAGCGCCTCCGGCTGCCGCCGCAATGGCGCCATAATCGGGCGGCGGATCGAACTCTACGGCGAGCGTATTGGCTCGGCTTGCGTAACCGCTCGGATGAATGGCCAGCGCAGAAAGCTTAGGCGCTCTCCAGCCGCGATTGTTGTAAATAACTTGCAGAAAAGGCGTGCCGTATTGGCGTGCCATCCAGTGCACGGTGGCCGGCTGGGAAAACATATAGGAACCATCGCCCGTGAGGGCGATAACGGTTTTCTCCGGTGCAGCAAGCTTTATCCCGATCGCGGCACCTCCGTGCCAACCCAGCGAACTCCCGCCGTTTGCAAAACAACTTCCTGGCCGGGTTAATTTCAAATGGTCGGTTATGATTTGGTTATGCGTAATGCCTTCGTTGAGGATGATTGTCTCCGCATCCACGTAGCGTCGCAAAGCAGCGGTGAGAATTTCTCCCGTAATTCTATCGCCATTTCCCTGTTCTCTCCGCTCAAGCTCGGCAAGGCGAGATTTGTGTCGCGTCTGCCAGAATGTCTTACGCGCTGCCACAATGTTCTCGTCGATCGACTGCGAATTAAGCCAGGCATTTATCTGCGCAAGCGCGGTCGCGGCATCGGCACGAAACACCTGATCCGCTCCGATGCCAAAGAGCGGCATCCGCTCCTTAAGTGGATCGATATCGATATGATAAATTCTCGCCTCTTTTCGCGGCTGGTTCACGAGCGGAATCCATGGCACATCGGCATCGATCACCAACACAACGTCTGCAGCGGCAAGGGCTTCATTCTGGCTCTGTTCATTCCATTGGGAGCCCTGATAAAGCGGGTCATCGGCGGAAAAATTCAGGCAATGCGGAACCGATTCCAAAACCCCGAGACCAAGACGCCGAGCGAGGCGTTCCAGCTCGCGCACCGCTGCGGCGCTTCGGCCGAGGTAAGAAGTTACCACCAGAGGCATGCGCGCAGAACGCAAGGCTTGGCCGAGCATTTCGACGGAGGCAGGGGCCAGCGCAATCGGCGCAATTGCCGGAGCGGCAGGTGAGCGGGCGGCTGAAGAAGGCACCTCCTCTTCCAGCACCTCACGCGGAATCATGAGATACACGGGCCCTTTCGGGTCGCTCTCGGCAAACTGCAGCGCTCGGCGAAACATCTCGCCGATATTGCGGCCGGTGCGAATTTCGTTCTCGTAGCGCGTATAGCCGCGAACCAGGCCGCGCTGGTCAAATACGTCCTGGATCCAGTGGATGAATTCGTTGCGGCTCCCGGGGAGCTCGCCATGCTGGGTGAAGGGCGATGCGCCTGCGAGAATGAGTACCGGCACGCGCGCCCGGGCAGCATTGTGCACCGCACCTCCGAGCGCCTGCGTGCCGCAGTCCACATGGACCAGCACCGCTTGCGCCCGGCCTGATACCAATGCGTGGCCGTGCGCGGCGGAGAGGGCCACCATTTCATTGGGGCAGGTAATAACGCTCGGCACCTTCCACCCTTTTGCCCGCGCTTCCGCCAAGGCCTCTAAAATGGCCGGGTGGTCGCTCCCGAAATTGGCAAACAAATAGGAAACCCCGAGCTCGGCCAGGGTTTGCAGCATCACGGCGGCAGCGGTGGGCATACGAAGTTTTCCTCTCCAGGGTCGTCCAGGGTTGTCGAAAGGCCTTGGCAACGCAACATCAAAGGTCCGAATGGACCCCATTGCCCTTTATATCCACTGGCCCTTTTGTCTGGCCAAGTGCCCATATTGCGATTTCAACAGCCATGTGCGCGCGGAGCTGCCGCAGCAGCGCTTCCGTGCCGCATTAAGCCGCGAACTTGCCTATGAGGCGGCCCGCGTGGGCCGGCGAAGGCTGATTTCCATCTTCTTCGGCGGAGGCACGCCGAGCCTCATGGCGCCGGAGACGGTCGCTTGCCTGATTGCGGAAGCAAAGTCGTATTTTATCCCCGCCGAGGATCTGGAAGTTACCCTGGAAGCCAATCCGACAAGCGCCGAGCGCGGGCGCTTTGCCGCCTTTCGCGAGGCCGGTGTCAATCGGCTTTCCCTTGGCGTGCAGAGTTTGAACGAAGAGGCGCTGCGTTTTTTGGGTCGGCAGCACAATGTGGCAGAAGCGCTGGCCGCCATGGAATTGGGGCGAACCCTCTTTCCGCGTTTTTCCTTCGATCTCATTTATGCACGGCCGGGGCAGACACTTGCCGCATGGCGGGCGGAGCTGACCGAGGCCCTGGGCCTGACCGCCGATCATATCTCGCTTTATCAGCTGACGATCGAGCCGGGTACGGTTTTTGCCAAAGCCCATCGTTCTGGCGCGTTCCGATTGCCGGAGCCTGAGGAAGCCGTCGCCTTTTACGTAACTACCGGCGAGATTGCCGCCGCCTTCGGTCTAGAGGCCTATGAGGTCTCCAACTACGCCCGCCCCGGCGCCGAGAGCCGTCATAATCTCGCCTATTGGCGCTATCACGACTATATAGGCATCGGTCCAGGCGCCCATGGCCGGTTGAGCCTTCCGGAAGGCAGGATCGCGACGCTGCGGCAGCGGAGTCCGGAAATCTGGCTGGAAAGGGTTGAGCGAGACGGCCATGCAAACCTCGAGGAAGCGGCGTTAAGCCCGCTGGAGAGCGCCCGCGAAATGATGCTGATGGGCCTTCGCTTGAGGGAGGGCGTGAACATTGAGCGGCTCGCCCAACGCACCGGGGTGTCGTTGGGAGAGGTGGTTGACGGCGAGGTGCTCCGCACGGCGGTGGCGGAGGGATACCTGGAATGGGAGGGCACGCACCTCCGGGCGACGGACGCGGGCAGGCTTCGCTTGGATGCACTGCTGGCCGCTCTCCTTGTTTAAAGGGGCGAGAAGCATGGCGGCAGGATAACAGGGCAAGATGACACGAGTTTCACCAAACCGCCTAGGGAACGGTGAGATAAATTCGTCCAAATAACAGGCGACAAAAGCGGCTTCCGCTTGTTGCAAAAGGTTCATGGAAACGATGTTAAAGGAGCGTTTCGTATTGATGACAAACAGGAAACAATACGGCAACCCGCGCAATCTGTCTCGGCGGGTTGTCCGCTCGATGCTGGCTCTGGTGCTCTTGTCCGGCACCGCCCTTGGCGGCTACGCGGTTGGCCATCAAGGCTACGCGGGTGAAGCCATCAAACCCGTGGCACCCGCGGTGCCGCTGCCGGATTTTTCCGCAGTCGTTGCGCGGGTGAAGCCTGCGGTGGTTTCTATCACCACGAGAATGCAAACCAGCGAAGCCGTGGAAGGCGCGCCTTTCCCATTTCCGTTTCCGTTCCGCGGCTTTGGCCCGATGCAACCACGGCAGCGCATTATTGAAGCGCGCGGTTCTGGTTTCATTATCGATCCCAACGGCCTCATCGTGACCAACAATCATGTGGTGCGCAATGCAAAATCCGTCACCGTTACTCTTGAGGACGGCACGGAGCTCAAGGCGCGCATACTCGGGCGCGATGCACGCACCGATCTGGCGCTGCTGAAAGTGGATCCTCCACATCCGCTGAGCTACGTTCAACTGGGCGATTCCGACAAGGTGCAACCCGGCCAGTGGGTGCTGGCGATGGGGAATCCTTTTGGCCTCGGCGGCACGGTGACAGCCGGTATCGTTTCGGCTCTCGGGCGCGACATTGGCGAGGGACCCTATGATGATTTCATCCAGGTCGATGCGCCTATCAACCAAGGCAATTCCGGCGGGCCGCTTTTTACCCAGAGCGGGGAGGTGATCGGCGTAACCACGGCCATTCTCTCGCCTACCGGCGGAAATATCGGAATTGGTTTTGCCATTCCGTCCAATGTGGTGAAGAACGTTATTTCGCAACTGGAAACTACCGGCCACGTAACCCGCGGCTGGATTGGCGTTTCGGCGCAACCGGTTGATCGGGCGATGTCGGCGGCGCTGGGACTGCCTGAAGATAAGCAGGGCGCTTTGCTCGCTTCCGTACTGCCGGACTCACCGGCGGCGCACGCCGGTTTGCAGCCGGGGGATGTGATTGTCGGAGTCGATGGTCAAAAGATCAAGTCTCCTCACGATCTGGCTTTGCAGATTGCAGCGAAGAAACCGGGTGCAAGCGTTAACATCGATATCCTGCGCAACGGCGAAAGCAAAACGGTTACGGCGACGATCGGCACGCAGCCGCAAGAGCAGGCGGTAGCCGATACCGGCAATGAAGGCTCGGCCGAAGAGCAGCCTCATATCGGTGTTGCCCTGCAACCGTTAACACCCGAACTGCGCGAACAGCTGGACGTGCCCCGCTCCTTGCATGGAGTGGTGGTTGCCGGAGTGGAACCCGGATCCCCGGCAGACGCGGCAGGGATTGAGCCCGGCGATGTGATCCTCGGGGTAGGCGGACACGCGGTGCGTTCGCCCGAGGATGCAATCGGGGCCATTCGTAGCGAAGCGCACCGCCGCCACGCCGTCGCTTTGCGCGTTTGGAGAAACGGCCAAGTGGGCTACGCTGCAATAGATTTGCGGCATAATCCTGCAGAAAGCGACGAACGCGGCTGAGCGCGATTGCAAGGGAACCCATAATCCGGGAAATGGCAGAGCTTCGGCTCTGCCATTTTTGCTTTCCACATCAACACTGATCACTGTGGATACGGCAGACGGATCAGCGGGAATCCATAAGTTTGATACGAACAGAGTCCTGAAACCCGAGCGCTTTTTCCTTTGCCGCTAGCTTTCTTCCTCCTCGCGGCCGTAAAACAGCAACAGCAGCAGAATGATCACACCGTAAATGATATTACGGCCGTATTCCGGCATGTTCAGCGCCAGCAGCACGCTGATCAACGTCACCAGACAAATAGCTCCGGCAACGCTGCCGATGTAATGGCCCCGGCCTCCCAAAATATAAACGCCGCCGATCACCACTGCCGCGATCGATTGAAAAAGATACGGATCACCCATGCCAAGTGCTGCCTGGCCGCCGAAACTGACCAACATGATGCCGGCAAGCGCAGAGAAAATCCCGCTCAGCATGTAAAGAATGACGGTGGTTGCGGTGACGTTGACGCCGGCAAGAAAACTTGCGCGCGCGTTCGTGCCGATTGCATAGGTATGTCGGCCGAAGCGGGTGGCACTGAGCGCGATGCTCACGAGAAGGGTAATCGCGAACCAAAGCCACAAGGCCGATGGAATCCCCAGGAACTTGCTGTGAGTTAGCGCCTGCACCAGTGGCGGAGCATAAGAAGCGCAGGACTCACACGTCATGCCGCCGGACAAGCCCAGCGTTAGCCCTTCCATAATGCCGTTGGCAGCCAGCGTCATCACCACAGCCGGTACACCCAAAAACGCAATACCCACACCGTTCGCAAGGCCGACCAAAGCCCCCATCCCGAGCGTAATCAGAAGCGCTTGCGCCGTTCTTGCGTTCTCTCCAAGCGAGGAGGTTGCAAGCAAAATCGCCGCGGCGTTCAAAACCCACGGCACGGAAAGATCGATGCCACCGATTAGAATCACGAATGTTTGCCCCGCTGCAACCAAGCCCACGAATGAGGCAATCAGGAGAACGGACTCCACGCTTGCGGGCGAGAGAAAGCCCGGGCGCACGATCTGACCGATAATGAAAAGCGCGAGCGCGGCGATGTAGGCGTAGAGAATGCGGCGTGCTTCCGCGGAGTGGAACAGGCGGGCAAACATCTTAGCTCGCCTTTCGTACTAACCGGCCCACGGCTTCCGCAAGGACCACTGCCAGCACGAGGAATAAGCCCTCGTAGAAGGCTTGATAAAGCGGATCAATATGGGAAAAGAAGAGAATATTGACGATCATGGAACTCACGAAGGCACCCAGCATCGCTCCAATGGCGGACCCACGTCCGCCGAAGAGGCTCACGCCACCGAGAACCACGGCAACAATGGAACTCAACGTGTAGCCGTTGCCGGTGGTGGCATCGCCTGCAGTGGCGTTGGCTGCAAGAAAAAGGCCGGCAGCGGCCGCAAGCATTCCGCTTAACGTGTAGGCGGCAATCCGTGTTCGGATAAGATCGATCCCGTGCGCACGTGCGGCTTGAGCATCGTTCCCAACCGCGAGAATGGAAACGCCGAGGCGCGTGCGTCGGAAAGCGCTCCAAAGCACGCCGAATGCAATCACATAGAGCAAAGCGTAAGGCGCTTTGGTGGATACCAGTGCGGCGGTATAGGCTTCCGGCACGGCGCCCCCAGGTTGCGGTAAGACGCGAATCGCCAACCCTTGGAAAATCGAAAGCGTTGCCAGCGTTACCAGAATGGGCTGCAATCGTCCGATGGCCACCAAAACCCCGTTCAGAAGGCCTAACAAAGCACCCAACGCAAGGATCGCGACCGACCAAAACACCATACTGCCAAGCGAAGCGGAAAGTGTGACGGCCGCAATCGCATTGCTGAGATCCATCACTCCGCCGACCGAGAGATCAAGCCCGCGTGTCAGCACGACAACGGTTTGCGCGAGCGCAGCCAACACAAGCGGCATCGTGTTGTTCACCGTGGACGTAATTTCAAATCCGCCGGGAAGCCTCTCTTGCGCCGCGTAATAAATCCCGCAATAGGCCAAAATACTGGCGATAAGCAAAATGCAGACGAGAATCAGCCCGATATTCTGGCCGAGCGCATGAGCCGCTGCCGAACGTCGGAATGGTTGGGCAAGAGCGGTGTGTTCCATGGCCTTATACTGTGGCATGTTCACGCATGGCAGCTGCGACAATCTGTTCGGCGGTGATCCCGGGTTGGGAAAGCACGGCCGCGATGCGGCCTTCGCGCATCACCAGCACCCGGTGGCAAAGATGCGCCAGTTCCTCGGCGTCGCTCGAATAAAACAAAATGCCGTGGCCTTCGCGCGCCAAGCCGAGAACGAGTTCGTAGATCTCGTGCTTTGTGGCGACATCCACGCCGCGTGTGACATCGTAAAGCAGCAAGACATCGGAAGCTGCAAGCAACCACCTTCCCAGCAAGACTTTCTGCTGGTTGCCGCCGGAGAGCGCTCCGACGGCGACGAAGAGATCGCGCGCGCGGATTTTTAATCGCTCCACCAGAGTTTGTGCCAGTCGACGCTCTTCTCCCACCCGCACCAAGCCAAAGCGGGAGAGCTGCCGAAGAATGGTCAGCGTAAGGTTGTTTCGTACCGAAAGAGGAAGCAGCAATCCCTCGGTTTTGCGATCCTCCGGCACCAGGGCAATACGCTGGCGAACCGCTCCGCGCGGGTTGCGAATGCGCACGGGTTTCCCGGACATTTCAATGCGCTCCGCAGAATGCGGCTCGGCTCCGAAGAGCGAAAAAAACACTTCACGATGCCCGTGCCCGGCAAGCCCTCCCATTCCCAGAACTTCGCCTTTATAGAGGTCAAACGACACGCTTTTGATGCGGGGACCGGAAAGTTCACGAACGGAAAGAGCCGGCTGGCTTTGGGGTGCCTGCGGGAGAGGCGGGAAGAACACATCAACCCGCGTCCCCGTCATCAACGTAACCGCTTCTTCCTCGCCGAGCTCCGTGAAGGTGCCCACATCTTTTCCATTGCGGAAGACGGTAATCCGGTCGGCGATGGTGCGAATTTCGTTCCAGCGATGCGAGGTAAATACAACCGACGTTCCATTTTTGCATAAGCGCCGGATCTGCTCAAACAGCCAAACGGTCTCGCGTTCGACAAGCGAAGATGTCGGCTCATCCAGCAACAGGATCTGCGGGTTTTGCGTAATCGCTCGCACAATTTCAATAAGCTGCCGTTCTGCTAAGGAAATATCTTCCACCAACGCACGGGGATCGATATGAAAAATACCCACATCCGCCAGTACTTGCTCCGCCTTGGAAAATAACTTGCCGCGTGCAATGAGGCCGAGCGAATTTCTTATCTCGTGGCCGAGGAAGAGATTTTCCGCTACCGTCATCCACGTCAGCAAGGTCAGTTCTTGAAATACTGTCCATGCTCCGAGCCGGTGTGCGGCATCCGGCCCGGAGAGGACGACTTTTCGGCCGGCAATCCGCACCTCGCCGGCATCCGCATGTAACCGGCCGCCGATAATCTTAATCAGCGTGCTTTTGCCGGCACCATTTTCGCCGACCAAAGCATGTACTTCTCCGCTCGCGGCGGAGAAGTTCGCGCCGTCAAGCGCAACCACTCCGCCGAATGCTTTACGCACATTGCTTGCTTCGACCGCCGGCGTTGGCATATCACCGATGGCGGTTTTCGCCGTCATGCAAGCAAACTCACACTTGCGGAAGGTTTACATCCAAACGCCCGGCACACGGCTTGCCGTCTAACGCCGCGTCAACACAGATTTTGAGCACCGCATGCTCGCCCGCATCGGTGAAATCGGCAAAAAAGCTGTCCGGCAAATTCGGAAAGACCGTCTCGCCGACCTTTACGGTTTCGCTCGTCACATACGGGAAGGGAATTGTGATGTCTTTCTTTGGATAAGTTCCCGACAATACCCGCCGTGCGAGTTCCAGTGCGACAAGCGAGAGGAAAGGGGGCTGACCGATAGAAATTCCGTCAACCTTGTGACCCATATAGCCGATCATAAACTTGCGAAAACCGTTCTCGGCCTCGCCGGCTACAGGAGGAATCGGGCGGTTGGCGGCAATAAAGGCCTTGATCACGCCATCCGTGCCGCCTTGGCACCAGATGCCGTCGATTTGCGGCAGAGACGGCAGAACCGAAGCCGTATTCCGTTCGGCCGTGGCGGAATCCCACATTCCCGTATAGCGGCTTACCACCTTGATGCCGGGGTGTTGCTGCCAAACGCTGTCGGCACCACGGTTGCGCTCCAGATCGACATGCGTGCCGGCAACGCCCGTGACCATAATCACATTGCCCTTGCCGCCCATTTTCTTTGCCAGGAATTCAGCAAGGGTTTTGCCGAATTCAAACTGATCGGTATTGACTTTCAATGCGCTTGGCGCCGTCACGACGTTATCGAAAGAGACGACCAAAATACCGCGATCGCTTGCTTGCTTGATAATTCCATCAAGCGCCGTCGGAGACGCGGCATTGAGCACAATGGCGTCAACACGCTCGGCGATCAGGTTCGACATTTGCTGCGATTGCTTGGATACGTCGTTCCCGGAGTTAAACCAGGAACCAATCACTTCCGATTTGTAAGGCTCCATCAGCAGCGCGGCCTTGAAGAGGTTTTCCATCTCGATACGCCACTTGTTGCCGATGTAGGAGTTCGACAGCGCTATTTTAAACTTCTTTTTGTTTGCGGCTCTGCTGTGAGCGAACGGCGTCGCGGCAAAAGAGGCGCTGGCCAGGGCAAGTCCGGAGGCACGCAGCAGCACCCGACGATGAAGCTTATTGGTCATAGGTGTTGTTTCCTCTACGACAAAGGTTGTTTAAGTTTTTGACTTTCCGGCGTCTTTGAGCTCGGAGCTCTCTAACATGAACGATTCGCGCGCCTCTGTCACCCCCTTTCCGTGCGAAGAACCTCCCAAAGCCAAGGTTTCCCGCGCCGCAGCAGCCAGTGCATCGGCCCGGACGTTCATCGCGTCATCGGCATGCCCTCTGATCCACCGCCATTCCATCTCATGGCGCCCGGCCTCGGCGAGCAGCGCCTGCCAGAGATCGGCATTCGCAACGGGTTCTCCACGCGCGTTGCGCCAATTTCGGCGCATCCAGCCCGGCAGCCACTGGGTGATGCCGTGGGCAAGATATTCGCTGTCCGTATGGAGAATGACCCGGCAGCGACGCTTCAGCGCCTTCAGCGCCATCACGGCGGCGGTAAGCTCCATGCGGTTGTTGGTTGTGTGCGCCTCGGCGCCGGAAAGCTCGCGCGTATGCCCCCGCGAGCGCAAGATCGCGGCCCACCCGCCGGGGCCGGGATTGGGCTTGCAACTGCCGTCGGTCCAGATTTCCACAACGGGAAGGGCGTGATCAGAGTCCATAGGCTCCAGCATCGGGCGCATTGAGATGAAACCGGAGCCGACGGAGATATTCCAACGGATCTTTGCGTACCACCAGGGCGTTTGCAGGGGTATAAAGCCAATCGTAAAGCCGGGTCAGCAGAAACCGCATGGCGGCGCCCTGAGCAAGCACGGGTAAAGCCTCTTGCTCTGCCGGCAGGAGCTTCCGCACCTCTTCATAGCCGCGCAACAACGCGCGCGCTTTGGTGACGTTTAAGCTGCTATCGGCTTCGAAGCACCAGGCATTGAGGCATATGGCAATGTCGTAAGCGTAGAAATCCGTAGCGGCAAAATAGAAGTCAATGACCCCGGAGACTGCTCCTTCCAAGAAGAACACGTTATCCGGAAATAAATCGGCATGAATCTGACCCGTCGGGAGCTCGGCAGGCCATACGGCAAGGATTCGATCAAGCGCCTCTGCCAGTTCTGCTGCAAGACCCGGGCGAATTTCATCCGCCTGCCCGGAGCAGCGTGCAAAGAGCGGTTTCCATGCGTGCGGCCCGAGTGCGTTGTCTCGCCTCGGCCGGTAATCCTCTCCGGCAAGATGCAGCCGCGCCAGAACTGCCCCGACTTGCGCACAGTGTTCCACTTTGACATGTCGGGGCCAGACCCCGGGCAGAAAGGTCGTAATCGCCGCATAACGGCCGCACAACTGACGCAGCGCCGCGCCGTCGCGGCCATGCACCGGGCGCGGACACAAAATCCCGCGCTGCGCCAGATGCTCCATCAAGCCCAAGAACCATGGCAAATCCGCCGGATCAACCCGCTTTTCGTAGAGCGTAAGAATAAAATCCCCGGCCGTGGTCCGAAGCACGTAGTTGGAATTCTCTACGCCTTCGGCAATGCCACGGAAAGCAACCAGGCTTCCCAAATCATATTCGGCGAGGAAGGCGATCAAGCTTTCGTCGGAAACGTCGGTGTAAACGGCCATGTGAAGACAGAGAAACGCAGAGGCTTGCAAATCAAAGGGGACGGCACATGCTTTGCACTCTGCCGGGAGAGTGAAGTTCTGTCACCTCCTTTTCGGTTGCTATCTGGCCTACCATGGCGCGCAGGCTTTTCCGGACTTTTCATGCATTGCGTGGGAAGCGTAAAGCGTACATTATGAGGCATCCGTGAACACTCCGCAGCGGGAGAGAGCAGGTTCACCCTGCCGCCGAAGGCGCAACCGGCCCCCGGAAACGCTCAGGCAAAAGGACCGCAAGCGGAGGGCGGGTCTCTGGAAAGCCGGGTCCGGTAGCACGGGCGCCGCACCGAAGGAGTAAGGGCCGAAGCCCGAATCTCTCAGGTTCCGCGACAGAGGGGGGTCAGCGGGTGAGCGAAAGCTCCCCCATCCTGCCGGTTTGGGCCGGCGGGTGACCCAGATGCGGAGCCAGTTCGTGACCCAGTTGCCTTTGCCTGCAGGCCAACTTGCCACTCCTTTAGAGCCCTTGCATCGCCGGCTCGGCGCGCGAATGGTCAGCTTTGCCGGCTATAGCATGCCGCTGCATTATGCGCCGGGGATTCTGGCCGAGCACCGACACTGTCGCGCGGCGGCGGCGCTGTTTGATGTCTCCCATATGGGCCAAGCCATGCTGCGGGGCAAAGGGGCGGATCTAGCCATAGAACGGCTGGTCTGCGGCGACATTGTCAATCTTGCCCCAGGCCGGCAGCGCTACAGCTTGTTGATGCATGAAAGCGGCGGCATCCGAGATGACGTGATGCTCGCTCGGCTGGACGCGCAGCGGCTGTTTTTGGTGATGAACGCAAGCCGCAAAGCAGACGATGCAGCCTATATCTCGGCAGCATTGCCGAAAGGGGTAGAGCTTGAAGTGCTGGCGGAACAGGCTCTGCTCGCCTTGCAGGGCCCGCAAGCCGCTGTCGTGCTTCGCCGTTTCTTACCGGGGGTGGATAACCTTCCTTTTCTTGGCGTGCTTGAGACCGCGCTTGAGGGTGTTTCGGTGCTGGTCTCTCGTTCGGGCTATACGGGCGAGGACGGGTTCGAAATTTCCGTACCGGAAGATCACGCGATTCGCATCGCAGAAATTCTGCTTGCGGAACCTGAGGTACAGCCTGCCGGGCTTGGTGCCCGCGACACGTTAAGGCTGGAAGCCGGACTCTGCCTTTACGGCGCCGATATTGATGAAACGACTAACCCCGTGGAAGCCGCTCTCGCCTGGGTTGTAAGCAAACGCCGGCGGCTTGCGTGGGATTTTGTCGGTGCCGAGGCCGTTCGCGCAGCATTCCGGAACGGGCCTGCACGGCTCCGGGTGGGTCTCCGCGTGGAAGGACGGACGGTGGCCCGCGGGGGGAGTGCCATCATCGGGCCGGATGGAGCCCCCGTGGGCCATATCACTTCGGGCGGATTTTCGCCCACGCTGAATGCATCGATTGCCATGGGCTATGTGCGCCGGGACCTCTCGGCCGAGGGCACACCATTATCCGTTCGCGTTCGCGGCACGGATGTTCCTGCCCGCATCTCGCCGCTTCCCTTCGTTCCTCATCGTTACGTGCATTAGGGAACTCGTCATGTCCAAATTGCGCTTCACCAAAGACCACGAGTGGGTGCGTTACGACGGCAACGTAGCCACGGTAGGAATAACCGACCACGCCCAGGCGGAGCTCGGCGATATTGTGTTTGTGGAATTGCCGGAGGTGGGAAGGGAATTAAAGGCGGGCGAAGCATGCGCTGTCGTTGAAAGCGTAAAAGCTGCCTCCGACGTCTATGCACCGCTTTCCGGGCGCGTGAGCGAAACAAACAATGCGATCGTTCAGGATCCCGCCCTCGTTAACAGATCTGCAGAAGACGAGGGTTGGTTCTTTCGAATGGTTCCAACCAACCTCTCGGAACTCGATACGCTGATGGATGAAGCCGCTTATCGCGACTTTTTGGCTTCACAACAATAAGCCGTAACGGAGCAAAAAATGGACGCGCTTGCAAAATTTGCGCGGCTGAAGGAAGAGGAAGAAGCGTTTCTTTCTCGCCATATCGGCCCTACCGAGGCCGATGTGGCCGAGATGCTAAAAACTATCGGCGTTTCTTCGCTTACCGAACTCATTGAGACCACAATCCCCTCGGCAATTCGCTCTTCCGCTCGGCTTGATCTCCCGCCGCCCGCCGGCGAGGCGGCCGTGCTTGCCGAACTTGCGGCGCTCGCAGCGCAAAATGTGCCGGTGAAGTCTTTGATCGGGCAAGGTTATTACGGCACCTACATGCCGGCGGTGATCCGGCGCAATGTGCTGGAAAACCCCGGATGGTACACCGCCTATACGCCCTATCAATCAGAGATCTCCCAGGGCCGTTTGGAAGCCTTGCTGCTTTTTCAGACCATGGTGAGCGATCTTACCGGCATGGAAATTGCCAACGCCTCGTTGTTAGATGAAGCAACGGCGGCGGCGGAGGGCGTTGCCATGGCGCACGCGCTGGTGCGTGAGCCGACCGATACGATCGCGGTTGCTGACGATATTCATCCGCAAACACGCGCCGTTTTGGCCACGCGCGCATGGCCTCATCGCTGGCGCCTTGTCGATTTCCAGCCGGGAGATCTCGATGCGATCGAAGCGGCAAAGCCTTTTGCCGTGGTCTTGCAGTATCCCGGAACCGAGGGAGCCGTGCGAGATCTTTCGGCGGAAATCGCCGCTGCGCACAAGATCGGCGCGCTTGCTATCGTGGCCACGGATCTTCTGGCGCTCACCCTGCTTACGCCGCCCGGAGAAATGGGTGCCGATGTGGTCGTCGGCTCCAGCCAGCGCTTCGGCGTGCCGATGGGTTTCGGCGGACCGCATGCGGCATTCCTTGCAACGCGTGATGCCTTTAAGCGCCATATGCCCGGCCGGTTGGTGGGGGTAAGCCGGGATGCGAACGGCAGGCCCGCCTTGCGTTTGGCCCTGCAAACGCGCGAGCAACATATTCGTCGCGAAAAAGCCACCAGCAACATCTGCACCGCGCAAGTATTGCTTGCCAACTTGGCTGCCTTCTATGCGGTCTGGCATGGCCCGGAAGGTTTGCGTCGAATCGGCGAGCGGGTGCATCTCTCCGCGCGCTTGCTGGCCGCGGCTGCCGAACAGGCTGGCCTGCGGCTCCGTCACGTAAGCTTTTTCGATACCATTGCCTTGGATTGTGACGCCGATGCCGTGATCGCGCGGGCGCTTGCGGAAGGTTTTAATTTCCGCCGTCTTGATGCGCACGGCGTGGCCATTGCGCTTGATGAAACCGTTACCAGTGCGGAATTGCAGCGTCTTGCCAAGATATTAGGAGGCAAGCTTGCCGATGCGCCGGAGGTGCTGCCGGGGAATTTGCGGCGGCAAAGCTCTTACCTCCAGGCTTCGGTTTTTCAATCCCATCACAGCGAGCACGCGATGCTGCGCTTTCTTGCGCGTTTGCGGGAGAAGGATATCGCGCTGGATCGCAGCATGATTCCGCTCGGCTCGTGTACGATGAAATTAAATGCTGCCGCCGAGATGCTGCCGATCAGTTGGCCCGAATTTGCGGATTTGCATCCTTTTGCGCCGCCCGAACAAACAAAAGGAAGCATGGAGCTGATGCGGCGCTTGAGCGAATGGCTCGCGGCCATCACCGGCTTTGCCGCTGTTAGCCTGCAACCCAATTCCGGTGCTCAAGGTGAATTTGCGGGGTTGCTGACCGTTCGGGCGTATCATCAGGCTCGCGGCGACGCGGCTCGCGATATTTGCCTTATTCCCGCAAGTGCCCATGGCACCAATCCCGCAAGCGCCGTCATGGCAGGCTATCGCGTGGTGGTGGTTGCCTGCGATCGGATGGGCAATATCGATCTTGCCGATCTTCGGCAAAAAATCGACGAATATACCGGTCGTATCGCCGTGCTCATGATCACCTATCCCAGCACTTACGGCGTGTTTGAGGAAGGCATTCGCGAAGCCTGCGAACGGGTGCATAGCGCGGGCGGTCAAGTCTACATGGACGGCGCGAACATGAACGCGCAAGTCGGGCTTGCGACTCCGGCAAGCATCGGGGCAGATGTTTGCCATCTCAATTTGCACAAAACGTTTTGCATCCCTCATGGCGGCGGCGGGCCGGGCGTGGGTCCGATCGCCGTTGCGGCGCATCTTGCGCCCTATCTGCCGAACCATCCTCTTCGTGCCGAGGCAGGGCCGGCGACAGGCTATGGCCCGGTGGCTGCGGCTCCTTTCGGCAGCGCGCTTATTTTGCCGATCAGCTACGCCTATATCCGCTTGATGGGACCGGAAGGACTGAAACGCGCCAGCGAAATCGCCATTCTGAATGCAAACTACATCGCGCGGCGGTTGGCGCCGTATTATCCCGTCCTCTATGTCGGTGGCAACGGGCGGGTTGCGCATGAATGCATTCTGGATTGCCGCAAATTCGTTGAAACCGCCGGGGTGCAAGTGGAAGATATTGCAAAGCGCCTTCAGGATTTCGGCTTCCATGCGCCGACCATGTCGTGGCCGGTGGCCGGCACTTTGATGGTGGAACCGACCGAGAGTGAAACCAAAGCGGAATTGGACCGTTTTTGCGATGCCATGATTGCGATTCGCGGCGAAATCGATGCGATTGCGGAAGGAAAATTCAGCCGCATCGACAATCCGCTGAAAAATGCGCCTCACACGGCTGAGGAAGTCACCGCCGATACCTGGCCCCATAGCTACTCTCGCACGCAGGCGGCCTTTCCGCTTCCATTCGTAGCGGCAGCAAAGTATTGGCCGCCGGTAAAGCGGGTTGATAACGCCTATGGCGACCGCAACCTTGTCTGCACGTGTACGCCGCTGAACGAATATGCCTGCGCCGCGGAGTAAGTTTTCGGAAGCGAAAGGGGTTTCAGAGGAGATCCGGCGCTAGGCAGGATCTTTGGGAACGGTTTTTGCCAAACCCGGGTTTTTCGCAAAGTCGGCAAACCATGCCGCAAGCTTCTCGCGCGTGCTGCGCCAAGGTTCATGCCCGAAGCGAAAATCCAAATATCCCAGCGCGCAACCGATCGTAATCGAACCGATATCGAGGCTCGGCGGGGGCGGGTCGCGTTCCAGCAAATCCAGAGCGCGCTCAATCGCGGCTTTGGCCCGGAGCATAACGGCATCTCGGGCTGCTTCGCGCGGGCGGGCTTGTTCCATTCGCCGGCTGACCGCCGCATCCAGAATGCCGTCACCCAAAGCTTGAAGCTTCAAGGCAAGCCAGCGGTGTCCACTGCCGGAGGGAGGAAAGAGCGGGGCGGCATCTCCGATACTATCCAGATATTCGCAAATAACCGGGCTATCGAACAACGCAAGCCCATCATCGGTGATCAGGCACGGCACTTTCGAAAGCGGGTTATGTGCCAGCAAAGCTGCCGGAGATTCATGCGGATTCGTCGGCAGAAGCGTAATTTGCCGATCGATACCGCGCGTGATGGCGCATGCCATGACTTTGCGCACATAGGGGCTGGTGGGCGAATAGAAGAGTTGCATGGCGTTTCCTTTTCCGAATCCGCGTTTCTTCAGAATTTATCCTTCTTGGCGCGCAAGCTGGCAAATACACCGGCATCAGGCGCACGGAGGAACGGATTGGCCGCACGCTCTTCGGCAAGGCGCGAAGGAACCGTGGGAAGCCCCGCCGCACGTAAGCGCTCCACTTCTGCGGCCCTGCTTTTCAACGCGGCATTGTCCGGATCCACGCTGAGCGCAAATCGCGCATTGGATGCGGTATATTCGTGTCCGCAACACACCAGCGTGTCGCCGGGAAGGGCGGCGAGCTTTTGAAGGCTCTGGAACATCTCCTCGGCCGTGCCTTCAAACAAACGCCCGCAGCCCAGGCTGAACAGCGTATCCCCGCAGAAAAGCGCCTTTGCTTCAGGCACATAATAGGCAATGTGGCCGCGCGTATGGCCCGGCGTTTCCAGAACCTGAGCGGCCGCAGGACCGAGTCGTACCGCATCTCCTTCTGACACGGCCTCGTCGAGCCGCGGCAACCGATGCTGGTCTTTGCGCGCGCCCACAATTCTTGCGCCGAATTGCGCGCGAAGCGCCTCCGCCCCGCCGATATGATCGGCGTGGTGATGCGTCAATAGAATGCAATCAAGCTTGCCGCCTGCCTGCTTCAGTGCTGCAAGAATCGGCTCTGCTTCCGGTGGATCGACAACGGCGGTGAAGCCGCTGGCCGGTTCATGAAGCAGCCACGCGTAATTATCCTGCAGCGCAGGGATCGGCGAAACGATCATTGGCATAGCATGAATTTTAGCACGTCCGGAGCCGAGCGTAAGCACCGCGCTGTGCTATATTTCTGTTATGAGTGTAGATCCTGAGGCTGTCGGCCATTTCTATGCTACCGCGCGCGGAGCGGTTGCGGCGCAACTGCTGCGTAGCCGCTTGGCAGCCTTTTGGCCGCCCTCCGAATTTGGCCCGGGGCGCCGGATCTCGCTGCTCGGGCTTGGTTATGCCGCTCCCTATTTGCGGCTTTGGCGCGAGAGCACCGAGCGGTGCATTGCACTTACCCCTGCACAGATCCGGGCGGCGCGTTGGCCCCCAGGCGCGCCCAGCCTTTCCTGCATCGCTGAAGAAGACGCCCTGCCATTTCCGGATCTCTCGTTCGACCGCGTCTTGCTGGTCCATGGTTTGGAAGTCGCAGAAAATGCTAGGCGGCTTCTGCGCGAAATCTGGCGCGTGCTGAAAGACGATGGGCGGCTCTTGGTGATTGCTCCCAACCGCATGGGGATCTGGGCGCAAATGGAAAGCACCCCCTTCGGCCATGGGCAGCCATATTCCTCGGCCCAACTCAGCCGTCTTCTGAGCGAATCCCTTTTTAAGGTGGAGCGGAGGGATACGGCGCTTTATGTTCCTCCGACGGAAATCCGTCTCATTCTCCGCAGCGCCAAGCTTTTCGAGCGTATCGGCCACCGTCTCGCGCTCCAGTTTGCCGGCGTGATTTTCAGCGAAGCGGTGAAAGCCGCCTATGCTGCAACTCCCTTATGTCCTCAGCCACGACGACGCTACATTTTGGTTGAGGCGGGCTAGGCAAACAGCGGCAAGCAGGGCGGATGGAGCCTTCACATGGGGCGCTTCAATCCCAGAGCTCCACCATGACCACCTCCGTCGGCTCTTTGGCTTCAAGGAGCAATTCTGCCTCTTCGGCAATTACTGCCCCGTCGCCTGCCCCGATCACGGTTCCGTTCACCAAAAGCGCGCCGCTGGCGGGCACCAAGTAGGCACGTGCCCCGGCCGGCATCGGGTGATGAATGCGCTCTCCTTGGGCGAGCGTCCCGGCTCGCAGCGCCGCCTCGGTGTAGATGGGCAAAGCGCCGGCCTTGATGTGCTCCTCCCGGCCGCTCGCAAGCACCGAAAGGCCGCTTCCGAGCTTGGGAAAACGCCGGCTTCCCCAACCCGGGTCTACGCCGCGGCGAGTCGGGTAAATCCAAATCTGAAACAGCCGCGTCGGCACCGGTTCAAGGTTATACTCGGCATGCACTATGCCGCGTCCGGCGTGCATGACTTGAACATCGCCGGCTTCGGTACGCCCTTCATTGCCCAAACTGTCGCGATGGGTAATAGCGCCTGAACGAACGTAGGTAATAATCTCCATCTCGCGATGGGGATGGGGGTCAAACCCCGTGCCGGGGGCGATTTCGTCGTCATTCCAAACCCGAAGCCGCCCCAACCCCATCCTGTTGGGGTTGTAGTAGTCGGCAAAGCTGAAATGATAGCGGGTGTTCAACCACTCGTTGCGAAAGCTGCCAAGCTCGGCAAATGGCCTGCGTTCAATCATCTCCGT
>Ga0209061_1000353_pt1 | contig 128860 bp, 116 predicted proteins | sample Coa_R1_10_FD_187157 | JGI IMG/M metagenome (GOLD analysis project Ga0209061, IMG submission 187157) | Surface soil microbial communities from Centralia Pennsylvania, which are recovering from an underground coalmine fire - Coalmine... | ecosystem: Environmental > Terrestrial > Soil >... | reverse complement strand
CCGCGACCCCGATGGCGCGGCGGGTTGCCGCGGAGCACGGCATCTCGCTCGGCACGCTCACGGGCAGCGGACCGCGGGGGCGGATCACGCGTGACGACGTGCTGCGGGCCGCCGGCGTCAAGGCGCACGTTCCCGCCGCGCCCGACCCGCTCACGACGGCCCCGCCCGATGCGCACGCCCCCGACCCACTCACGACGGCCCCGCCCGACGCGCAGACCGCCGCCGCGCCCGGCACCGCCCCGGCGCCGGCGCCCGCGGGCGACAGGCAGGTCGAGCCCACCCGCCTGCAGGCGCTCATCGCGCGCCGGATGGCCGAGGCGAAGGCGACGATCCCACACTTCCAGGTCGAGACCGAGGTCGAGATGACCGCGGCGCTCGCGTTCCGCGAGGAGCTCAAGGCGCTCGCCGCGACGCGTGACGCGCTCGCGCCCTCGGTCAACGACCTCATCGTCAAGGCGAGCGCGCTCGCGCTCCGGCGCTTCCCGCGCGCCAACGGCTCCTATGCCGACGGGCGCTTCGTGCTCCACGGAGCGGTCAATGTCGGGATCGCGGTCGCCGCCGAGGACGCGCTCGTCGTGCCGGTCCTGCACGGCGCCGACGCGCTCACGCTCGGCGAGATCGCCGCCCGCAGCCGGGAGTTCGCCGCCGCCGTGCGGGACGGCACGGTCACGCCGCCGCAGCTGTCAGGCGGGACGTTCACGGTCTCCAACCTCGGGATGTACGGGATGACAGCGATCACCCCGGTCATCAACCCGCCGCAGGCGGCGATCCTCGGCGTCGGCGCGATCCGCGAGGCGCTCGCCCGTGACCGCACCGGAGCGATCGTCGACCGGCGGTTGCTCACGCTCAGGCTCTCCTGCGATCACCGGATCCTCTACGGCGCCGACGCCGCCCGCTTCCTGGGAGCGATCCGCGAGCTGCTCGAGCACCCCGCCGGACTCGCACTCTGACACCGGCGCCTCGCAGCGCCGGACGAGCCCGGGCGATCTTTCCAACCGATGGAGACGAATCGTTCAGAGCAGCAACGACAGCGGCTGCTCGAGCGACCGTCGGATCGAGGCGAGGAAGTTCGCGGCGTCGGCCCCGTAGACGATTCGGTGATCGGCCGACAGGGTCATGCGCATCGTCGTGCGCGCGACAAGCGTCCCCTCGCGGACGACCGCCCGGGGCGCGACCGTTCCAACCGCCAGGATCGCCGCCTGTCCCGGCGTGATCACGGCCGTGAACTCCTCGACCCCGAGCATGCCCAGATTGGAGACGGTGAACGTGGCGCCCTCCAGCTCCTCGGGCGAGATCGCCTGCTCCCGCACGCGCGCGGCGAGGCGGCGGGTCTCGGCGGCGAGCGCGCGCATGCGGAGACGATCCACGTCCCGGACAACGGGGGCAAGCAGTCGCTCCCCGTCGGCGACGGCCATCGCGATGTGGACGCGCTCATGCAACTCGAGCGCGTCGCCGGTCCAGCTCGCGTTGACGCGCGGATGCTCGCGCAGTGCGAGCGCACACGCCTTCAGCACCATGTCGTTGAACGACGGGACTGGCGCCTCGGAGTCGAGCGCGCGCACCGACTCCCGCAGACGTGCGCATTCCACCATGTCGACCTCGACGGTCGTCTTGAAGTCCGGAATCTCGACGCGGGAGCGCGCCATGCGCTCGGCGACCAGCCGCGCGGAGCGTGAGAGCGGCAGGCGGGTCGCGCCCGGCGGGGCGGTGGAGGCCGCGACCGTGGCGCTGGACGCCGTCGCGGACCCGAGGGCCGGGGCGGTCCGCGCCCCCGGCGCCACCCTCGCGGCGGACCCCGTCGGCGCGGCGGCGGTCCGTCGCAGATGCGCCTCGACGTCCCGCCGGCTGATCCGCCCCCGTGGTCCGGAGCCGGTGACCGCGGACAGATCGACGCCTGCCTCGGCCGCCGCGCGGCGCGCGAGGGGGGAGACCCTCGGGCGGCGCCGGGCCCCGGCGGGCGCGGGAAGGGCGGCGGCGGACGGGCGAGCAGCGGCGGCGGGCGCGGGAGTGGCGGCCGGCGCGGGAGTGGCGGAGGGCGCGGGAGTGGCGCCGGTGGCCGACGTCCCGCTGCCCGAGAGCTCGGCGATCGGCTCACCGACGGCGATCGTGTTCCCGACGACGACGAGCCGGCGCAGCATCCCCGCCGCGGGCGCCGGATAGACGACGGTCGCCTTGTCGGTCTCGATCTCCACGAGCTCATCGCCCTCGGCGACCGGCGCGCCGTCCTCGACCAGCCAGGCGATGATCGTGCCGTCCTCCATCGCGTCGGAGAGCTTGGGCATCGCGACGACCGCAGCCTCGTCGGTGACCGCACTCACGCCAGCACCTCGCGCGCTGCCGCCAGCACCTCATCGACGCCCGGGGTGAGGGCCTCCTGCAGCACGGGCGCCGAGGGATAGCGGATGTCCGGGGCGCCGACGCGCTTGACCGGCGCGTCGAGCTCGTAGAGCAGGCCGTCGGCGATCCGCGCCGCGATCTCGGCGCCGAAGCCGCCCGTGAGGTTCGCCTCGTGACAGATGACGACCCGGTGGCAGCGGCAGACGATCTCCTCGATCGCCGCATCGTCGAGAGGGGAGAGCCAGCGGAGGTCGAGCACGCTCGCCGCGACGCCCTCCTCGGCAAGCGCGTCGGCGGCCGCGAGCACCGGGTCGAGCATGCGGCCCCAGCTGATCAGCGCGAGATCGTCGCCGCCGCGATGCAGCCGCGCGCCCCCGACCCCCTGAACCGGCGCCTCGAGGTCGACGGGACCGCGCCTGCCGTAGAGCGCGCGGGACTCGATCAGGATCACCGGATCGGGGTGGGCAATCGCGGCCCGCGTCATCGCGTAGGCGTCGGCCGGGTTCGACGGGAGACCCACCCGCAGCCCGGGGATGTGCGCGAGAAGCGCCTCCAGCGACTGGGAGTGCTGGGCGACCGAGCCCGGCGTCACCCCCTGCTGGCAGCGCACGAGGATCGGCGCGCTGCGCTCGCCGCGCGCGAGGTATCGGACGTTCGCCGCCTGGTTGACGAGCTGGTCGAGCGCGACGAGCAGGAAGTCGGCCCACATGACCTCGACGATCGGAACCAGGCCGTCGAGCGCGGCGCCGACCGCCGCGCCCAGGATCGCCGCCTCCGCGATCGGCGTGTCGAACACCCGCTCGGCGCCGAACCGGTCGCGCAAGTCGCGCGTGATCCCGAACACTCCACCTGGGATGGCGACGTCCTCGCCGAACAGGATCGCCTCCGGCCGCGCCTCGAGCTCGCGCGCGAGCGCCTCGTTGACGGCCCTGCCGTACGTGAGCGCGTCCGGCCCCGCCGGGGGATCGACCGCGCCGACCACACGATCGGGAGCGCCCGGCACGGCGACGTGCGCGGCGGCGCTCGCCGGGTCGGGCAGCGGCGAGGCGAGCACGCTCTCGACGATCCCCTCGAGCTCCCGCTCGACCGACCGCTCGAGCTCGACGAGCTCGGTCTCCGCGGTGCCGGCGTCCAGCAGCCCGGCGCGGGCGGCGGCGACCGGATCCCGGCGGCGCGCGTCCTCTTGGTCGGCCTCGTCGCGGTAGTGCTGGACGTCCGCGTTGTAGTGCCCGCCGAGACGGCCAATCGACGCCTCGATGAACGTCGGCCCCTCGCCCCGGCGGGCGCGCTCGGCGGCCTTCGCGGTCGCCTCGGCGACGGCCGAGGGGTCGCTGCCGTCGACCGCGGCGACCGCCATCCCGTATCCGGCGGCGCGCTCGGCGAGCGTGCGGTCGCCGAGCATGTCCGCGATCGGCGTCATCTCCGACCAGCCGTTGTTCTCGCAGACGAAGATCACCGGCAGGCGCCGCGCGACCGCCATCACCAGACCCTCGTGGGCCGCGCCCTGGCTCGTCGCGCCATCCCCGAAGGCCACGAGCACGACCCGGTCCGAGGATTGGTGCCGCGCGGCGAGCGCGAGCCCGTCGGCGATCGGCAGTCCGGCGCCGACGATGCTCGTCTCCCCCATGAACCGCCCACTGGGGTCCGTGAGGTACGCCGAGCCGCCCCGGCCGCCGTTCGTGCCGCCGGCGCGCTGGCAGATCTCGGCCATCAGCGCCTCCGGCTCGACGCCGCTGGCCAGCGCCCAGCCGTGGCCTCGATACGTGGCGATCACGCGGTCGTCCTCACGAAGAGCGGAGAGGGCGCCGGTGGCGATCGACTCCTGGCCGAGGTAGAGGTGGACGGATCCGGCGACCACATCGTCGGATCGCAGCGCGAGCACGCGCTCCTCGAAGCGCCGCATGAAGAGCATCGCGCGGTAGGTCTGAAGCGTGGAGGTGGTCGAGGTGGCGGTGGGGGTCATGGCCTCGCGGAGGGATCGGGAACAGGGATGGGAGCGGCGGGCACGGCGCCATCGGCCGCGGCCCAGTCCCGGAGCGCGGAATCGCAGGCGAGGTCGGGCATGCCGACGTAGTCCTCCGGCGGGATCGGCTGGATCGCGACCCGCTCGGCCTCGGTCGCGTTACGCAGGAGCACGTCCTCCAGCGGCTCACCGCTGGTCCGCGCCTCGCGCACCGCCTCATAGACGAGGTCATGGGCGCGCTCGCGGCCCAGGGTTCCCGCGAGGCGCATCATCTGCGCCTCGGCCATCACGTAGCCGTCGCCCTGGATGTTGCGGCGCATCGCCTCGGGGAACACGCGCAGACCCCCGGCGATCACCGCGGCCTCGCGCAGACAGCCGCCGGCGAGCACCGCGAGTTCGGGCAGGACCTCCCACTCGATCTGCCACTCGCCCGCGGCGCGCTCGTGACCGGCCTCCATGATCCGGCCTAGCGCGGCGCTCAGCGCTGAGGCGGTCGCCGACATCCCGATGACCGCCTCCGAGCCCACCGGGTTGGCCTTCTGGGGCATCGTCGAAGACGCTCCTCGATGGTGGCCGTCGGCCTCGGCCACCTCGCCGATCTCTGTCCGTGCGAGATCGACGACCTCGCGCGCGAAGCGCGCGCAGGTCGCGGCGAGCCCGGCGCACACGTAGCCGAACTCGGCGACGGAGTCCCGTGCGACGTGCCACGGAACGTCGGAGACTCCGAGCCCGAGCCGCACCGCCATCCCGCGGCGGACCGCGGGCGCCTGCGAGCCGAGCGCGGCCGACGTCCCGCCGGCGCCGTACAGCGATACGACGGCGATCCGCGGGCGCAGCTCCCCCAGACGCCGGCGGTGGCGCGTGAGCTCGGCGAGCAGCACCGACAGCTTTGCGCCGAACGTCGTCGGGACCGCCTGCTGGGCGTGCGTGCGTGCCGCGAGCACGGTGTGGCGGTGCCGGTCCACGAGCGCCGCGACCGCGTCGCCGAAGGCACGCACAAGCTCGTCGAGATGCTCCGCGGCATCGCGCAACTGCAGCGCGAGCCCGGTGTCCATGATGTCCTGAGTCGTCGCGCCGTAATGAACTCGCCCCTCGGCCTCAGGACCGAGCGCCGCGTCGATCATCCGCACGAGCGGCAGGATCGGATAGCCAACGTTGCGCGCCTGCGGCCACAGCGCGGCGCGGTCGACGTTCTCCATGCGCGCCGCATGCGTGATCGCCTCCCCGACGTCGAGCGCGAGCACACCCACCTCCGCCTGGGCCTGGGCGAGCGCGGCCTCCGCGGCGAGCCAACCGGCGACGGTTCGCTCCTCGCCGAACATCTCCGCCATCGTGGGATCGCCGTACATGCGGCTGAGCATGAGGAAGGCGGAGGTCATCACGACCTCGCAGGCGGAGTGACAAGCTCGAGGGTGTTGCCGTCGGGATCCTCGAGATAGACGGTGCAGCCGCCCGCGTTGACACCGGCGGTGATCTCGACGGGCGCGGAAACGAAGCGCACGCCGCGTGCGACGAGCCGTTTATAGAGCACGCACGTGTCCTCGACCTCGAACGCGAGGTGCGCGGCTCCGGGGGCACAGCGCTCCGGGTGGACGGGCTCGGCGACCGGGTGCAGGTACTGGACGAGTTCGATCACATGGCCCGAGCGCGGCGCATCGCGCGGTCCCGGCAGCGCGAACTGCGCGACCTTCAGGTAAGCGTCCGGATATCCGACGAACCTGCGCGTGTACTCGTTGTCCTGCTCCTGCTCGGCGACGAGCCGCAGTCCGAGCTCGTCGCGGTAGAACCGGATCGAGCGGTCGAGGTCGGCGACTGTGAAGGACGTGTGCCAGATCGCGCGGATCGTCATGCGGGGATCAGTCGAATTCCAGTCCGCCGTCGACATTCAGCGACTGGCCGGTCACGTACGCCGCGCCCGGGCCGAGCAGGAACTCGACGACGGCGGCGACATCGTCGGGCTCGCCGGGTCGCTGAAGCGGGAGTGACGCCGCGGCGTCCTCGTAGTGGATGCTCGGGTCGGCGCCGAGGAGCGTATGACGGTCGCCGGCGATCGCGTCCTGCATCGGGGTGCGGATCACGCCGGGGCAGACGGCATTCACCCGCACCGCGGGCCCGTAGGCCATCGCCGCGGACTGAGCGAGGCTGATCGTCGCCGCCTTGGAGGCCGCGTAATGGGCGGCGTAGGGGCGGCCACGCCGGCCGGCGACGCTCGAGAACAGCACGATCGCGCCGGTGGCGCCGGCTTCGCGGATCGTGCGCGCGACCGCCTGGGTAAGGAACGCGGCGCCGCGCAGGTTGACGTCGAGCACCCGATCCCACTCCGCCTCGTCGAGCTCGTCGAAGCGCAGCGTGCGCGTGAGGCCTGCCGCGTTGGCCAGACCGGCGAGTGTCCCCGTGCGCACCTGCACCTCGGACACCGCGGCACGTGTGGCCGCGGTGTCGGAGATGTCGAGCACCGCGGACTCGGCGCTGCCGCCTGCGCGGGCGATCTCCTCGGTGGCCGTCTGCAGCGCCTCACCGTCGAGGTCCCAGAGGACGACGTGGTCGCCGGCCGCCGCCTGGCGGAGCGCACATGCCCGGCCGATGCCCTGCGCGGCACCGCTGACGATGATGCTGCGTGCTGCCACGTCCCTCTTCCTCTGTCCGCGCGTCGGCTCCAGCGAGCATACAGTCAATCGTTTGATCCTGCTGGAGGCGAGTGTACGGGACGGGCGCGGAGCTTGTCAATCGATTGACTGATCCGCTCTGAGCGCGTCAGTCGTGTATGGCGACCAAACTCGCCCACCCCCTGCGGCCGCTGCGGAGCCGGGCACCCGGGGAGTCGGAGCCGGCCGCCCGGTGAACCGGCGCCGACCGCCCGCCACGCGCTCAGATCCGTGGCGGAGCGACCGAGGAGCGGAACACGAGCGTCGGCGGCGTCGGCACGACCGCGGACGCCGCCGGCTCGCCCGCCAGCACCGACTCGAGCAGCTCCACCGCCATCGCCCCCATCTGGTCGTGCGGCATCGCCACGCAGGTGAGCGGCGGCTGTGCGACGGCGGCGAGCTCGCCATCGTCGAAGCCGACGACCGACATGTCGCCGGGGACCGCGACGCCGCACTCCGCGAAAGCGGCCAGCGCGCCGAGCGCCATCGTCAGGTTGGAAACGAGGACAGCGGTCGGCCGCTCGCCCGGCCGGGCCAGGAGCTCCCGCGCGGCGCTGTGGCCGCCGCCTGCCGAATACGCGCCGGAGACGACGACGGCCGGCGGCAGGCCCGCCTGCTCGCGGGCGCGCTCGAAGCCCGCGAGGCGACGCTGGGCGGTGTCGATGTCCGGCGGGCCGTTGATGATCCCCAAGCGCCGGTGGCCGGCCTCGATCAGCGCCCGAGCGCCAACCGCCGCGCCCTCCTCGTCGTCGTTGACCACCGATAGCGAACTCGCGGTGCCGCGGCGGTTGATGAAGACGTGCGGAACCTCGTCGGTCTCCAGCAGCGAGAGGATCGGGCTCTGCGAGCGTGCGGTGGCGACGAGCAGACCGTCAATCCGCCGCTCCTGGACAAGGCGAAGGTAGATGGCCGGCGAGTGGCTCGGATCGAGTTCGGCGAGCAGGATCACGCGCCCCCGGCTCTCGGCCTCGCGCACGGCGCCGCGCACGATCTCGGCGTACACAGGGTTGGTGAAGTCCGGCACGAGCATCCCGAACGCGCCGGTGCGCGACATCCGCAGCGAACGGGCGCTCGCGTTCGGGCGATAGTTGAGGCTCGCCGCCGCGGCCTCGATCCGGGCGCGTGTCGCGTCGCGGACCGAGATGTTGGCGCCGCTGAGCACCTTGGAGACCGTCGAGATGTCGACGCCTGCGGCCGCCGCGACGTCGCGGATCGTCACCCCGCGTCCGCGACCGCGGGCGGCTGAGGGCTGTCGGGCGGGGGTGGCCACCAACGCAGGCTATCCGTGACTCAGGTCGCGGGCGACTGTGCCGCCCCGGTCGCGATCGATGCGTAGAGCGCCTCGAGCAGCGCGAGCGTCCCGAGATTGTCCTCCGCGTCGGTCGGCGCCCGCTCCCCGGTGGCGATCGCGCGCAGCAGCGCGGCCATCGGGCCGGCGAACGCATCCGGGATCCAGCGGGTCGTCACCGGGTACGGCAGCCACCCGTCGGTGGGGAGCGTCTGGCTGAACACCTCGACGGTGTCCGGGCGGCCGTGGGGATAGTCGTAGAGCAGCCCGATCGTGCCCCGGATCGCACCCCGGCTGCCGTCGATCCGGAAGCGCGCCTGCGGATCGCCGGCGAGGTTCTCGTGGTTGACGTGGAGCGCGACGCGGGCGCCGTCGTCGTAGAGCAGCGTCGTCATCGTCCGCGTCTCGCCGGCCGCGAGCTGACCCGTGCGCCGGCCCGCGGCGCAGAAGACCCGGTCGGGCGTGCCGAGCAGCGCCCGGATCGAGTCCAGGTAGTGGATCGAGTGGAAGCGGAGGTCGAGATCGGGCGAGTTCACGATCCAGCCCCACTGACTCCAGTCGGTGGCGATGTCGACGTGGAAGTCGACGGCGGTGAGCTCGCCGATCCAGCCCGCCCGCGCCATCGCCCGGGCGGCGGCCATCCCCTCGCCGTAGCGCATCTGCTGGTTGACGACGAGCCGGCGCTCGCAGCGCGCGGCCTGTGCGGCGAGCTCCTGCGCCCCGGTGAGCGTCGGGGCGAGCGGCTTCTGGGCGAGCACGTGCCTGCCGGCCTGCAGCAGGCGGCGCACGATCTCAGGCTGCGCCTCCGGGACGACGGCGACGTCGACGACACTTACGGCCGTATCCGCGAGCACTTCGTCGAGGCTCGCGTACACGCGCGGGATCCCGTGGCGGGCGGCGACCTCGGCGGCGCGCGCGCCGTCGAGGTCGAAGATCCCGGCGACCTGGAGGCCCGCGCGCGCATAGGCCGGCAGGTGGGCGACGTCGACGATCGCGCCCGCGCCGATGATCGCGATCGGCAGCCGCTGGGCGACCGGGATCTCGAGCCGGGTCGCGTCGGCGATCGTCTGCAGTTCGTCGAGCATGGGCGTCTCCTCCGCTACCGCCGGGATTCGGCCGCGCACCGGGCGGGGAACCCGGGGCGCGCCCCGTTGTAGCACAGCTCTGATAGGGTGGACAAACGTTTGAGTCAACGAGGGAGTCACGGTGACCGACGAACCGCTGGTGCTGTGCGGGCGCGAGTTCGAGGCTTTCACGCGGGCGCTCGACCGCCAGTTCGCGGCCGCGCCCGGACTCCGCGCACGCCACGAGCTGATCGAGATCTCCGCGCTCGAGCGGCTCGTGGTCGACGGCGAGGGCACGACCGACGGTGGCGTCGACGTGTTCCTGCTCAACACCGACTGGCTGCCGAACCTGATCGCCCAGGACCGTCTGCTCCCGCTCGACGACCGTCTCGCCGCCGCGCCGCCCGACGGCTGGCCCGAGGCGTGGGTCGGATCGCTGCGGGAGCTGCAAACCGGGCCTGACGGTCGCGTGTACGGCGTCGCCTACCACGACGGGCCGGTGATGCTGCTCTACCGGACCGATCTGTACCGCGATCCCGCCGAGCAGCGGGGCTTCGCCGAGCGGTTCGGCTATCCGCTCGCGCCAGCACGGACTTGGGATGAGCTCCTCGACCAGGCGGCGTGGTTCACCCGGCCCGAACAGCGCCTGTGGGGCACGGTGCTCGCCGGCTATCCCGACGCACACAACAACGTCTACGACTTCCTCACCCAGCTGTGGCTGCGCGACGCCGACCTGCTCACGGCCTCCGGCGAGTCGGCGCTCGACACCCCGGCGGCGCGGGAAGCGCTCGCGTTCCTCGACGACCTCTGGCACGCGCGTGGGGTCATCGATCCCGCCGCGCGCGAGTGGGACAGCGTCGCCTCGGGCGTGCATTTCGCGGCCGGCGAGGCGGCGATGATGGTGAACTGGTGTGGCTTCGCCTCGTTGTCCGCCGACCCCGGCTCCCCCACCCACGGGCGGATCGGCTGCGCGCCGATCCCCGCTGGCCCCACGGGAACCCGCGCGACGATGAACTCCTACTGGGTGCTCGCGATTCCCACCGGCTGCCGGCGGCCCGACGAGGCCTGGGGGCTGATCCGCCACCTCGCGAGCCCGGAGATGGACGCGATCACGGCCGCCGAGGGCGCCACCGCGTGCCGGCGCGACAGCTGGGCGCGCGCGGACGTGCGCGCCCTGGCGCCCTACTACGCCGAGCTCGAGCCCGCCCACCGCGACGCCCGCGCGATCCCGCGCGATCCGCGCTGGCCGGCGATCGCCGCGGTGCTCGACGCGATGATGGCCGACCTGGTCGCGGGTCGGGCGGGGCCGGGCGGACGGACCGCGCTGCAGAAGGCCCACGTCCGGCTCACCGGAGTGCTCGCCGCCTGACTCTCCTCAGTGCTTGGCGGCGAGCGTTTGCTGATCCGGCGCCGCTGCCGGCGTCCCGGCGGGATCGGACGGGCCGGGCTCCGAGGTCGAGGAGTCGGGCACGATCGAGGCTGCGCGCCGCTTGCGGCTTGCCACCGTGTACACGGCCGCCGCCGCGATGATCACGAGGCCCTGGACCACGTACTGCCAGTTCGAGCCCAGGTTGAGGATGTTGAAGCCGACGATCAACGAGGACAGGATCAGCGTGCCCACGACCGACTTCACGACATAGCCCGAGCCGCCGAACAGGGAGGTGCCGCCGAGGATCGCCGCCGCGAGCACCGGCAGCTCCTCGTTGACCAGGGCGGTCGGCTCGACCGCCCCGAACTGTCCGGCGTAGATGAGCCCGGCGAGGCTCGCGCTGAGGCTCGTGAGGATGAACGCGCCGATCTTGTACCGCGACACGGCGATGCCCGACAGGCGCGCCGCCTCCGCGTTGCCGCCCACGGCGTAGATCCGTCGCCCGACGACGGTGAAGCGCAACACGAGTGCGGCTGCCGTCATGTACCCGAGCATGATCCAGGTCTGGGCGTTCTCGGTCGCGATCCCGGGCACGACGATCCCGACGACCACGAGGATGAGCCCGATGATGCCGGCACCGATCGCGCTCGAGTCCAGCCGGGCGCCGGCCGGCCCGGCGCCCCAACCGCGGGCGCGGGCGAGCGCGTAGGCGAGCATCGCCGCGCCGATCACGATCACCACGACCGCCGGCACCGACCAGACTCCGGAGCCAATCGCCCCGTACTGGCCGCTCTTGGCGAGGATCGTGTTGCCGCTCGTGAGCACGAGCAGCACGCCCTGGAGGGCGGTGTAGGTGCCGAGCGTGACGATGAACGCGTTCACGCCCACGACCTGCACGAGCGTGCCGTTGGCGATCCCGACCGCAAGCCCCACCCCGACCGCCGCCAGCACGCCGAGGAACTCGCCGTCGGCGTTGGCGACCTTCAGTCCCGCCGCGGCCGCCAGGCCGGCGGTCGCGCCGACGGACAGGTCGAAGTTGCCGGTGATGAGCAGCACGGTCATGCTCACCACGAGCACCCCGTCGAGCGCGCCCTGCTGCAGCACGTTGCGGATGTCGGAGACCTGGAGGAACGACGGCAGGCCGCGGGCGATCGTCATCACCTCGAAGATGAGGACGATCAGGATGAGCGCGTAGACAACGCCGGCGCGCTGGGGCCGCAGCGCATCAAGTGCCTGCCGGGCCAGCCGTGGGCTCTGGGAATTGTCAGCCATGGGGGCCCTCACCTCTCTGAAGCGGCCAGTCCGCTCGCCAGCGCGAGCAGCTCGGTTTCGTCGGTGTCGGGAGCGGACCGCTCCGCGGTGATCGCGCCCCGCCGCACGACGAGGACGCGGTCGGCCATCGCGAGCAGCTCCTCGAACTCCGAGTCGACGATCACGACCGCGACCCCGCGGCCGGTGAGGCGGCGGATCAGCTTCTGGATGTCGAGCTTGGCGCCGATGTCGATGCCGACAGTCGGCTCGTCGAGCAGGAGCACCTTGACGCCGGCGTGGAGCCACTTCGCGAACACGGTCTTCTGGGCGTTGCCGCCGGAGAGCTCGTCGACGAGCGCATCGGCGACGGGCGGCCGGATGTCGAGGTCGCTGATCGCCGCCCGCGCCCGTTCGATCTCCTCGCCGCGTCGCGGGACGACGCCCCAGCGCGCATGCGAGGCGAGCGCCGGCAGGCTGATGTTGCGCCAGATCTCCCAGCCGGGGACGAGGCCCTGACCGCCCCGATCCTCCGGAACGAGCGCCATCCCGGCGGCGACGGCCGCCACCGGCGTGCGGGCGACCCGGCCGCCGTGGACGGTCACCTCGCCGGAGGCGTCCGGGTCCGCCCCGTAGATCGCGTGCAGGATCTCCGAGCGCCCGGAGCCGAGCAGGCCCGCCAGCCCGACGACCTCGCCGGAGGCGACCGCGAAGCTCACCCCCTCGACGCGCCCCGGCGAGCGCAGGTCCGAAACGCGCAACGCGTCTTCGGCTCCCGGGACGATCTCGTGGCGCTCGCGCCGGCCGGCGCGCTCGAGCGACTGGATCTCCCGCCCGACGATCGCGGTCACGAGTGCGTCGTGGGTGAGCTCGGCGGTCGGCTCGTCGAGCCGCACCGCCCCGTCGCGGAGCACGGTCGCGGACTCGGTGAGCGCCATCACCTCGTCGAGCAGATGCGAGACGAACACCACCCCCGTGCCCTGATCGCGCAGGCGCCGCATCGCGTTGTGGACGATCTCCCGCTCGCTCATCGAAAGTGACGCGGTCGGCTCGTCGAGGATCAGCAGCCGCGGGTGCTGGCTGATCGCCTGCAGGATGGCGACCATCTGACGGTCGCCGATGGCGAGGTCGCCGACCAGGCGGGTCGGCTCGAGCTCGTAGCCGACGACCTCGAACAGCTCCTGCAGCTCCGCGCGCCGGCCGGCGGCCTTCCACACGACCCCGCCCTGCGCCGCGAGGAACACGTTCTCGAGCACCGACAGCGTGGGCACAAGCGGCGAGTGCTGATGCACGGTCGCGATCCCGGCCCGCAGCGCGTCGGCGGGCCCGGACCAGCGCCGCGGCTCGCCCTCCCATCGGATCTCCCCGGCGGTCGGGGCGTGGGCCCCCGACATGACCTTGATGAGCGTCGACTTGCCGGCGCCGTTGGCGCCGACCAGGCCATGGATCACGCCGGACTCCGTGGTCAGGTCGACGCCGCGCAGCGCCCGTGTACCGTTGGGGAACACCTTCGTGACCCCCCGGAGCGCGAGCAGCTCACGCACCTGCGTGGTGGCGGTCGCTACCACTGATATCCGCAGTCGGACAGGTTGCTCTTGGTGACGGTCGGGGTCGAATAGAAATCGACCTGGCCGCTGTACTTCTTCTTGCCGGTGAGTTCCGCGTCCATCGCGCGCATCACGATCTCGCCCTCGGTTTCGGGCTCGTAACAGACCGTTCCGGCGACGGTGCCGCTCGCGATGAGCCCCTTCACCTCCTGCTCACCGCCGATCGAAACGATCTTGGCCTTGGAGTTGTGCGCCTTCTCCGCCTTCGCGCAGCCGATCGCCATGTCGTCTGCCTCGGTGTAGAAGAGCGCAATGCTCGGATGGGCCTCGAGGATCGAGGAGCAGGCGCTGTAGCCGCCGGTGGCGATCCAATTGCCCGACTGCGTGGCGACGACGTTGTACTTGTGGGTCGGCTTGACGACGCTTAGGAAGCCATCCTCGCGCTGGGTGACCGCCGTATATCCCGGCGTGCCGGTGATGATCGCCGTCTGGCCGCCCTTCGGCACGGCCCTGAGCGCGAGCTTGCCCGCCTGGGTGCCGGCCCGCGTCTCGTTCTCGTCGACCTCGTAGGTGACGCCCGGGTAGGCCGGGCTCGCCTTCGTGCCCGCGTAGCCGTGAACGAGCATCACAGGAATGTGGGCAGCACCCGCCGCCTTCACCATCGCGATCGTCGGGCCGGGGTCGATCACATCGATGATGATGCCGTTCACGTGCTCGGCGATGAGCGTCCGGACGTCGCTCTCCTGCGTGGTCTCGCTGAGCTTGCCGTCGAGCACGAGCGCCTTGATGCCATCCTGCGCGGCCACCTTCCTCACGCCCTTCGCGATCGCGACCGGGAAAGGCGCGTTCAGGCCCTCGCTCGCGAGGCCGACGGTGAACTTGTGGCCGGAGCTCGTGCTCGCGGCCTGCGTGCTCGACGCGCCCCCGCCGCCCGCCGAACCTCCGCTCGACTTCTTCGATGAGCTCCCGCAGCCCGCTACGGCCAGCGCGATCACCGCGGCGCTCGCCACCACGATGCGCGGGTTGCGATGCAACGGATACCGGGTCTTCATGTCTGCTCCCTCTCTCGTTCGGTGCTCGCGCGGGCCGGCGCGATCATCGGTTGTTGCGGCCGGGTTCCGCAGCCGCTGCCTCTGTCTGGATGTCTCTCCTTGATCTGGCCCGGCTGGCCCGGGCCACCGAACGCGCGGATGCGCCATGTTCGGTCAATCGTTTGAGTCAAACGATTGCGCGAGTGTATGCGCCCGGGAATCCGATGTCAAATCGGAACCGCCGCGCGGCTCCCGCGAGGCCGTTCGGGGTCCGGTGCGCCACCGCGCGGGCCTGCGACCGCGACGGGCTGAGCCGCGGCCCCGGACTCAGGCGCGCTCAGCGGTCGCGCGCGGGCGCCGCTCGGCCAGCAGCTGCTTGAACGCGTCGTGGACGGGGCCGAAGCGCAACCGACGCGGGCCGGCCATGATCCGAAACCCGAGCGCCATCAGCGGGCGGTCGACGACGATCAGCGGCTGCGTGCCCTCGGCGGCGCGGACGACCGCTCGGGCGACGGCATCCGGGGAGAGCGCCTTGGCGGGCGGCTGGCCGCCGGTCGGGCCCCAGGCGTGCTCCTGCTGAAGCTGGTCGGTGCGCACGTCGGCGGGACAGACCGCGCACACCTGGACCCCGCTGCCGACGAGCTCGTGCCGGAGCACCTCGGCGAGCGCGAGCTGACCCCACTTGCTTGAGCAGTACGAGGCGTAGGTCGGCGCGCCGATGATTCCGAGCTCGGAGGACACGAGCACGATCGCCCCTCGCCTGCGCGCCCGCATCCCGGGCAGCGCCGCCTGGCTCAGCCAGAGCGCGGCGCCCGTGTTCAGCCGCCAGGCGCGCTCGAAATCCGCCTCGGCCACGTCCTCGACGAAGTCGCGACTGAGCACGCCGGCGTTGTGGACGAGCACGTCGAGCGGCCCGAGCGCATCCTCGGCCTCGCGCACCGCGCGTCGGCACTCCGCGGGATCGGTGAGATCGGCGGCGATCGCCGTCGCCCCGGCCCCCGCGGGCAGCTCGGCCGCCACGTGCTCGAGCCGCCCGGCGTTCGTGGCGACGAGCGCGAGCCGCGCGCCGCGGCCGGCGAAGCGCTCCGCGATCGCGCGGCCGATCCCGCGGCTTGCGCCCGTGACGAGGATCGCCTGGCCGGTGTGGTCGCCCATCGTGTGGCGGGAGTCTCTCACAGCGCGCACGCAGCGAGCGCGCGCCCGGCGGGCGTGCGGGCACGATCCCCGCGGACGTGCGGGCACGATCCCGGCGGACGTGCGGACACGATCCCGGCGGACGTGCGGGCACGATCCGGGCCCGACGGGCGACGAGGATCGGGCCGGCGCGTCAAGATTGGCCCGGCCCGCGCCGATCAGACCTCGGCGGCACCTCGCATGACACCCTCTCCCCTGGCTCACGCGGATGCGATCGGAGACCCGCTCGGCTCCGACGCGGTCCGCCTCGACGCGGCGCGGCGGATGTTCTACGAGCGCCCGGCGAGCGCCCTCTCGGTCGCAGCCGCCTGCCACGAGTCCGCGCGCGCCGCCGGCGACGCCGCGCTGAGCGCCCGCGCCCGGGCGCTGCAGACGGCGATCTCGCTGCACCGCGGCGACGTGCACGGCGCGCTTGAGCTCGTGATCGAGGCCGAACGCCACGCCGCGGAGACCGACGATCCGGTCGCGCACGCCGAGGTGGCCGCGGTGCGCAGCCAGGTGAGCTTCTTCGCCGGATCCTCGGTGGAGGCGCTGCAGCATGCCGAGCGCGCGGTCGCGCACGCCGACGCGGCGGGCGACCTGCGGACGCGCATCTGCGTGCGCCGGGCGACGTGCCTCGTCGTCGGCAACCTCGAGGTCGACGATCTCGAGCAGCGGGTCCGCGAGCTGCTCGCGCTCACGCTCGAGGCGGGCGACGCCTGGGAGGAGGCGATCTCCCGCAACGACCTCGCGTGCTTCCTGCTGTCCCGCGATCTCATGGCCGCGCGCGAGGAGATCGACCGCGCGCTGTCCAGAGCCCGCTCGCTGCGCGAGGACAACCGCTTCGCGCAGGGCGTCGTGCTCTCCACTCGCGCCGACATCAACCTGCAGGCCGGACGACCGCTCGAGGCGCTCGGCGACGCCGAGCGCGCGATCGAGCTCCTCACCGCCGACCCGTGGCCGAACCCGTACGTGCTCGCGGTGACGGTGCGCGCCGAGGTGCAGGCGCGGATGGCGCTCGGCCGCCTGCATGACGCCCGACAGCGCGGCGAGGAGGCGCTCGAGTGGCTCGGAGAGCGCGTGCCTCAGATCCGAAGCCTGATCCTCTCGACGCTCGCCGAGGAGCTCCGCGGGGCCGGCCTGCTGGAGGAGGCCTACGATGCCCTCGCCCGCTCGGCGGAGCTCGAGCGCCAGGCGTTCCGGGAGCTCTCGGCGCTGCGGCTGAGGCTCGAGCGCACGTCGCTCGAGGCCGCGCGGCTGCGCGAGGAGGTCGAGCGCGACTGGCTCACCGGACTGCGCAACCGCCGCTACCTCGCGCGGGCTCTGCGTGCGCCCGACGAGGAGGGGATCGCGACGCCGCTGGCGGTCGCCGCGCTCGACCTCGACCGCTTCAAGCAGATCAACGACACGTTCGGGCACGCGGTCGGCGACGAGGTGCTCGTGCGCGTCGCGCGGCTGCTGTGCGACACGCTGCGCGAGCACGACGTCGTCGTGCGCAACGGTGGCGAGGAGTTCCTGCTGCTCATGCCCGCAGCCGGCCGGCATGCCGCGGCGGCCGCCTGCGAGCGCGCCCGCGCGGCGATCGCGGCCGAGCCTTGGGAGCGGGTCGCCGATAGGCTCGTGGTCACCGCTTCGCTCGGCCTGGCAGTCGCGGAGCACCCGTTGGACCTCCCGCGCGTGCTGCAGCTCGCCGACGAGCGGCTCTACTCCGCGAAGCGCACGGGGCGCGACCGCGTCGTCGCGGACGGGGCCGCCGGAGCCTGAGCGGGTGTCGGGCGCTCACCGACGCATGCCCGGCCGCCTGCGCCGCTCGCTGCGGACGACCGGGACGAGCGAGGGCGACGCGGTCACGAACCTCGAGCTGTTCTTCGACCTCGTCTACGCGTTCGCGTTCACGCAGGTGACGACGCTGATGACGCGCGAGCGTCCGCCCGGCTCGCTGCTGGACGGGCTCATCGTGCTCTCGCTGCTGTGGTTCTCGTGGTGCGCGTTCTCATGGCTGGCCAACCAGGCGCGTGCCGACCGCGGGATCCTGCAGGGCGCGGTGATTCTGGCGATGGTGGCGGTGTTCATCGCCTGCCTCGCGCTCCCGGGCGCGTTCCGCCGCGAGCCCGGCGCGCTGTCCGGCGCGACCGTCGTCGTCGCCTGCTATGCGGTGGCCCGCGTCACGCACTTCGGCGCCTACCTCGTGGCCGCAGGCGATGACGGCGCCGTGCGTCGCCAGGTGCTCGTGACGATGCCCGCCTCGATCGTCCCGACGATCGCGCTGCTGTTCGCGGGCGCCGCGCTCGGTCAACCCTGGCAGCGGCCGGTCTGGGCGGGCGCCGTGCTCTACGACTTCGCCGCGGTGTTCCTCACCGCCAACCCGAACGCCGGCGCGAGCGATGTCGGCTGGGCGGTCCGATCGGCCGCCCACTTCGCCGAGCGCTACAGCCTGATCGTGATCCTCGCGCTCGGCGAGTCGATCGTGGCGATCGCCGTCGGGCTGCACGACCGTCCGCTGTCGTGGAAGATCGCGCTCGGCGCGCTGCTCGCGATCCTGATCGCCGTCGGCATCTACCTCGCCTACTTCGGTCGGTTGCTCACGGCGATGGAGGACGCGCTCGCCCGGGCGCAGGGGCGGGAGCGTGCACGTCTCGGCCGCGACGTCTTCACCTACCTGCACTTCCCGGTCATCGTCGGCATCATCTTCGCCGCACTCGGGATCGAGCAGGCGATGAGCCACCTCGACGGCGGCCGGCTCGGCGCGCTCGGGGGCTGGACGCTCGGCGGCGGCGTGGCCGTCGTCCTCGCGGGCAGCGCGGCGCTTGCGCTGCGCTCCGCGGGCGTGCGGCTCCGCCCGCGCCTGTTCGCCGCCGGGCTGCTCGTCGCACTCTGCGCGCCGCTCGCGCTGCTGCCCCCGCTGCCGGCGGTCGGCGTCGTCGCGCTCGTCGTTCTCGGGTCGGCAGCCGCCGAGGCGCGGCCCGCTATGCCCGCTGCGCGATGACGGCCCGCCCACCGGAGGGCGCGGGGGCGCCCTGCCCGTCACAGGCCGGCGCGGACGCGGACGCGGCTCGGTCGGGCCCGGCCGCCGGGACGCCCTCCCCGGCCTCGAGCGCCTGCAGGAACGCGCTCACGACGCGGGGGTCGAACTGGGTGCCCGCGCAGCGCTCGAGCTCCGCACGGGCATCGGCGGGATCCATGCCCGCCCGGTAGGGGCGGTCGGCGATCATCGCCTCGTAGGAGTCGGCGACCGACAGGATCCGCGCCTCGAGCGGGATCCGCTCGCCGCACAGGTTCTCCGGGTAGCCGCGACCGTCGACACGCTCGTGGTGGGCGCGCACCCAGCCGGCGATGTCGCGCATGCCCGCATGCTCGAGGATGCGGGCGCCGACCTCCGGATGGCGGCGCATCTCGCGCCACTCCGCGTCGTCGAGCTTGCCGGGCTTGTGCAAGATCGCGTCGGCGATCCCGAGCTTGCCGAGATCGTGCACGACGCCGGCGGCGTGGACGCGCTCGACGTGCGGCTGTGCGAGACCGAGCTCGACCGCCGTGCGGCGGGCGAGTTGCCCGACCGTCTGGGAGTGCAGCGCGGTGCTCGGGTCGCGCAGGTCGAGCGCCTCCGCGAGCAGCATCACCGCCGCCAGCCGCAGCTCATCGGACTCCTCGCCGCGCGCGGCACCGCCGAGCTGCGACTGCTCCAGGGCAAGGCCCGCGTGATCGACGACCGCCATCAGCACCCCGATCTCCTCCTCGGTCGGGCGCCGGCCGAGCAGCGGCTGGTCGACCGAGACGAACCCCAGGAGCTCGCGCGAGGCCCCGCGCAGCGGGAGCAGCAGCATGTCGTCGGGGTCCCAGCCGCCGGCCGACAGCGGCGCGACCGTGGCCGAACGCCAGCTCAGGCCGTGATCGTCGGGGTCGTAGGTGCCGGCCGGAAGCCACGCGGCACCGTGCACGTCCTGCCCGCAGGCGAGCAGCGCCTCCCATTGGTCGAGCCGCTTGGTCGTTCCGAGCAACAGGTCCCTCGCGGAGGGGTCGCCGAGCACGATCACCATGCGAAACTCCTCGGCGGACTCGCGCAGGCTCACCGCGACGACGTTGAACGACATCTCGCCGTGGATCGCCTCGGCGAGCGCCTGCAGCACGGGCATCGGACCCTGCGCGGAGGCGGCGGCGCGAGACACCGCGAGCATGCTGCGCAGGTGGCGCGGCGCCTGCCCCTCGACCTCCCGCAGCCGGACGCGACCCGGCGCGCCCGCGGCGGTTTCCTCGCCGGCCGCCACGACCCGGTTGCGACCCGACTCCTTGGCCCGGTACAGCGCGGCATCGGCGCGCGCGAGCAGATCCTCCGGCTCCTCGAGGCCGCCGGCGAGCCCAATCGAGACCGTGAGCACGCCGGCGTCGGCGAGCGGGTGGACGACGGCCGCGTGCTGCACCCGCTCCCGCACACGCTCGGCGACCGCCAGCGCCTCCTCCGGACCGGCGCCGCGCAGGATCAGCAGCAGCTCCTCGCCCCCGAACCGGTACGCGGTGTCCTCGGCGCGGAGGGCGCCGCGCGCGGTCGCGGCGATCATGCAGAGCGCCTGGTCGCCCGCGAGATGGCCGAAGCGGTCGTTGTAGGACTTGAAGTGGTCGACGTCGCACAGCAGCACCGCGATCTGCTCGCCGATCTCGCGTTGCAGCGTCCGGTACATCGGCAGGTCGTCGGAGAGCGCGCGGCGGTTGCCGATCCCGGTGAGCGGGTCGTGCCGGGAGTCCTCGACAAGCTGCTCGTTGAGGCGCGCGAGCTCCGCCTCGCGCTCGACGAGGCTTGCGAGCGCCGCTCGCTCCCGAGCGAGCAGGTCGCGCATGCGGCCCACGAGCAGCGTCGAGCGGGCGATCAGCGCCGCGCCGGAGCAGAGCAGGCCGATGACGAGGATCCCGTCGACGCGCACCGGCGCCGCGGATAGCGCCTCGTAGACGAGCGCGGCGACGAGCAGCCCGAACATCCCGGCGGGCAGGACGACGCCCATCGAGCCCGGGCCGCGTCGTTGGGGCGCACCCTCCGGCTCGCACGCGGCGAGCAGACCGCCGACCGCAATCGCGGCCAGGCCGATGACCCACAGCGGATCGAGGATCGAGGTGCCGGGGACATAGGTGCCGCGCAGCAGCTGGCTCGACCACATCATGAACGCGAACGAGATCACCGCGACGCCGCCGAGCACGAGCCGCAGCGACAGCTGGCGCTGGCCGCGCAGCGCGCCGCCGAGCATCGCCTGCAGGACGAGGATCGTCGCCGACGCGTAGAGGCACGGATAGACGAGGTCCGACACCCGCTCGGCCGGCGGCAGCGACGAACGCGCCGCCGTGCTCCACAGGAGCGCCAGGCAGAGCGCGATCGCCGCGCAGACGAGGGGCAGCGACTCGACCGTCGCGACCACGCGGTCGAGCCTGTCGCGCAGCGGGGCGCGGAGCACACTCACGGTGACGAGCAGCGCGAACGCCCACCAGCTGATGTCCGCGAGGTTCGGATCGGGCGGGAAGCCGACGATGCCGTACGCGTTCCAGATGAGCTGCCCGATCAACCAGGCGGCGTTCGCCGCCGCCCACAGCGTCCAGCGCGCGCGATGCTCCGGCCGGGCGCGGCGGCGCGCGGCGGCGGTGCCGGTCGTCGCGGCCAGGGCGGCCGCGGTCCAGGCGACGTCGAAGCAGGTGCCGGCGTCGAGGCCCGCGTAGCGGGCGATGATCGCGCCGAACGCGACGAACAGCGGCACGGTCACGCAGGCGAGCAGGCGCCCGCCGACGGGCAGACGACGACCAGAGCGAACCACGGCGGCTCCCATGCTCAGGGCTATCGACAATGCGCTCGGCGAGGTTGAGCAAAGCGGACCGGAGCGCGGACATACGGCCAGTTCGCTGACCGCGGCGCCCGGGTCATGGGGCGCGCGGATTCAGCGCGGCGGGCAGACCCGCGCCAGGCCGACCCGGGCCAGCGCGGCGGGCAGACGCGCGCCAGGCAGATCCGCGCGGTCCGCGCGGCGGGCAGGCCCGGCGGCCCCGGTCAGCGCCGCGCGGTCAGGCGCAGCACCGCGCGGGCCGCGGCGATACTGCCCGCGGCCCGCGCGAACTCTGGGTGAGGTGATCCAGATGCGGCGCGCCGCTCACGCGCCGCACCGAGTGAGCCAACGCAAATCAGGAGACGGCATACTCCTTCTCGGAGGACTTGTTCGAGTCGCCGACCTCCGAGCCCTCGAGCGTCGCCGGCTCCTTCGCCGAGGATCCGAGGTGGATCTGGACCTGGCGCGGCTTCTTCTGCTCGGGCTTCGGAATCGTGATCTCCAGGACACCACGGTTGAAGTGGGCGGTCACCTGGTCGGGGTTGACCCCGTCGGGCAGGGTGAGCGACCGGGAGAACGAGCCGAACGCGCGCTCCAGTCGGTAGTAGCCCTCCTTCTGCTCGTGCTCGACCGTGCGCTGCCCGGCGATCGTGAGCACGTTGTCCTCCATCTGGACGGTGACGTCCTCCTCAGGCACGCCCGGGAGATCGGCGCGCACGAGGTAGTGATCGGCCGTCTCCACCAGATCCATCGCGGGGATCCAGCGCCGCGAGGAGCTCTGGGCGGTCCCGCTTGAGCCCGGCTGATCAAAGAAGGTGTTGAAGAGTCGGTTCATCTCGTTCTGGATCGTGTTGAGCTCCGTGACGGGCTCCCAGCGGATGAGTGCCATTCCAAGCCTCCCTTGGGTTGAGGTCTCGACGATGTCGTTCATCCTCTTCAATAGATCTCAGTCGCGGCTTGTCAAGTTTTTCCGCCCCGCTCGGCGCGCATCGCCGCGGCCCGGAGCTTGCCGAGCGCCCGGCGCTCGATCTGGCGCACGCGCTCGCCGCTCAGCCCGAGGCGCTCACCGATGTCGCGCAGCGACTGCTCCGGACCGGACAGCCCGTAGCGGGCGCGGAGCACGACGCGCTCGCGCTCGGTGAGGCTGCCGAGGAGGGCGCGCACCTGCTCGATCTCGCTCTGGTCAAGCAGCTGCTCGTAGGCCTCGGTGCCGAGTGGGTCGGCGATCAGCTCACCGAACACGCCGACCTCTCCCGCCTCGCCGCGGATCGGCTCCTCCATCGAGCGCGGCGCACGGTCGAGCGCGATCAGCTCGCCGACCTGGGCCTCGGACAGCCCGCTGTGCTCGGCGAGCTGCAGCTCCGACGGCTCGTGGCCGTGCTCGGTCAGGAAGGCGTGGTGCGCGCGCTTGATCTGGGAGAGGTGGCGAAGCGCCCGGTCGGAGAGCACGAGCGGCCGGGTGAGCTCGGCGATCAGCTGCTGCATCGCCTGCCGGACCCACCAGCCGGCGTAGCCCCAGAACGGCACGCCCTGCTCCGGGTCGTAGCGCTCGAGCGCGCGCAGCAGCCCCACCACCCCCTCCTGCATGAGCTCGACCCGCGTGATCGTCTCCGAGCCGCGGTAGACACGCGCCACCGAGGCGATCAACGGCAGGAACATCTCGACAAGCCGCTCCCGCGCGCCGGGGTCTCCGGCCTGCGCGGCGATCACCAGGGCATGCTCGTCCTCGGGGGAGGCGCGTGGGCGGTCGCCGAGCTCCCTGAGGTACCGCGCCGAGCTCGTCTCGCCCGCAGGCCGACGGTGCCGCAGCTCGTCGGCGAGCGCGTGGTCGAGCGCCCGCGCCCGCTCGGACTCGTGCTGCAGCAGCTCGCTCTCGGTGTCGGTGATCCGCTCGGCGGGCATCTGAACAGGCCCTGCCCACCGTACCGGACGGGCCGCCAGCTCGGCCGGCGACCCGGTCATCGAAGCCATCCGTCAGATGGCGTGCCTGGGCCGCGGCAGGACGATCGCGCCCGGTCGTGGCAGCCCGGCACGCCGGCTCGCCCACGCGACCCGCCAACGGCGACGAACGCGCATCCCGTGCTTCACCTCCTTTCCGAGATCGCTGACCGTGGTTGTCCGGTATCGACCAGCGGACCTCACGCATGGGAAACCCGGGACCGTCCGCTGCCTCGAACCGAGGCGGTGGCGCCGGACACTCGGCGACGCCCTCAACCCACGCGGTCCCGGGTCGTTCCCTTCTCGATGAGCCGCTGATCTATGTCCAACCTGTCTACAGGCTCAAGTAGGGCGTTGCCGCCGGCTGTCAACCCCATTTCGTGAATACTCCCGGGTGGCCCCTCCCGGGCGCGGCTCCGGCGGGCCGCCCACGTCGACCGATGACCCCCGCAGGCCGCCTCACCTCGATCCTCCTGCTCCGCGGCCCGCGCCCGCCGACGGGCGCCGGCGTCGTGGCGATGGTCGTGCTCGTCGCGCTCTGCACCGCGCTCATCTATCCGCTCACGCTCGTGACGACCGTCTCCTCGCTCGGCGTCGTCTACCTGCTTGCGGTCGTCATCATCGCGACGGTCTGGGGCTGGGCGCTCGCGCTCGCCACCGCGATCCTCAGCGCGGCCGCGTTCAACCTCTTCCAGCTGCCGCCGATCGGCCGCTTCACGATCTCCGACAGCCGCAACTGGGTCGCGCTGGCGACGTTCCTCGCGGTCGCAGTGCTCACATGCACGGTCACCGAGGTCGCTCGCGGCCGTGCGCTCGAGGCCGAGCGCCGCCGCGACGAGGCCGACCTCGCGGCCGAAACGGCCCAGCTGCTGCTGGCGGGCGGCACGGAGGAGGCGCTCGCGCTCGTCGGCAGGCGCCTGGCGGCGGTCTTCGGCCTCGAATGGGCGACCGTCACCCGCTCCACGGTCGTCGATGAGCCGGACCACCCGGTTGACGAGCCGACCGCGCGGGGCCTTCCCCTGCCTGGCCGCCAGGTCCTCCCCCTGCCGGACGGGCTGGGCTCGCTGATCGTCCCGGCGGGACTTGCCCCGACGAAGCTCCAGCGCCTGCGCGAGCGCGTGATCCCCGCGCTCGCGGCCGTCCTCACCGTCGCCTTGGAGCGCGACCGGCTCACCGCCGCCACCGTCCAGACCGAAGGCCTTCGCCGCAGCGAGGCGGTGAAGACGGCGGTGCTGCGCGCGGTCTCCCACGACCTGCGCTCGCCGGTGACCGCGATGGTCGCGGCGGGCGCCGCGGTGCGCGCGCCCGGCGTCTCCGAGCCCGAGCGCCGGGAGCTCGGCACGCTCGTCGTCGAGGAGGGCGCGCGCCTGTCGAAGCTGATCGACGACCTGCTCGACCTCTCCCGGCTGGAGGCCGACGCCGCCTCGCCCCGCCTCGCCGAGTGCTCGGTCGACGAGCTGATCGACTCAGCGCTCGCAGCGCAGCCGCGCGAGGCCCGCTTCGACGTCGCGATCGAGCCGGGCGTCCCCCCGATCCAGTCGGACTTCGTGCAGGTCGAGCGCGCGCTCGCCAACCTGCTCGACAACGCCCGCCGCTTCTCGGCCGGGCTGCCGATCCTGATCCGCGCGCGCGCGTGTGACGAGCGTGTCGCGATCGAGGTCGTCGACCGCGGCCCCGGGATCGCGCCCGCAGACGCCGAGCGCATCTTCGAGCCGTTCTACCGCGCGACCATGGCGGGCGACTCCCATCCGGGATCGGGCCTTGGCCTGGCGATCGCGAAGGGCTTCGTCGAAGCCAACGGCGGCGAGATCTCGGTCGACTCCGAGGGAGACGCGGGCACGACCTTCTCCGTGCGCCTGCCGGTGGCGATCCGCGACCCCCGCAGCATGAGCGCGCCGACGGCGGATCCGGCGAGCCTCGGATGAGCGCCTCCGCGTCTCGCAGCCGACGCATCCTCGCCTGCGACGATGAGCTGCAGATCCTGCGCGCGCTGCGACTCACGCTGCGCCCGGTGGGCTATGAGGTCGTGACGACCGCGACGATGGAGGAGGCGCTCGACGCGATCGCGCTCACCCGGTTCGACGCCGCGATCCTCGATCTGCTGCTGCCCGACGGAGACGGCGTCGCGCTCACCGCACGCATCCGGGAATGGAGCGAGCTTCCGGTGATCGTGCTCTCGGCCGTCGGCGAGGAGGAGCAGAAGGTGCGGGCGCTGCGGGCGGGCGCCGACGATTACATCACCAAGCCATTCGGGCCTGACGAGCTGACGGCGCGTCTGGAGGCGGTGCTGCGACGCGCGAGCACCGAGCCTGAGGAGCCGAGGATCGCGGTGGCCGGGCTGGAGATCGACATGATCGCCCACACGGTCCGGCGCGACGGCGGGCAGATCCACCTCACGCGCACCGAGTTCGACCTGCTCGCGCTGCTCATGCGCAACCGCGGCCGGCTGCTCACGCACGGCATGCTCCTCGCCGAGGTGTGGGGACCGGCGTACGCCGAGGACATCGCGGTGCTCCGCACCCACCTGGCGCGGCTGCGCTCGAAGATCGAGCCCGCCGCCGGACCCCGGCGGCACTACATCCGCACCGAGCCCGGGGTCGGCTACCGGTTCGAGCCGCGGTGACCTCGGGCGCCGGAGGCGCGCGCGGCGGAGGCGCGCGGGCGGCCGGCGCTCGGAGCCGCGCGCCGCGTTCGACGCGGGCGGCCGGCGCTCGGCATCGCCGCGGCCCGCATCGTTACGAAATCGACATGCCCGCGGCCCGGTTCGTCACGCGGCCGTCACGAGCCCGGGCGTAGCGTGGGATTCGGGTTCACGCCATGAGCGGCACCGTCCTCAGTCCGCACCGGAGCCTCGAGCCCGGGCACGGCGTCCCGACGATCTGGACGCACGTGAGCGCCTGGCTCCGCCGCGGGCGGCTCGACCAGGAGCTGGCGACGGGTATCCCGTCCTGGGAGTCGCCGCGGCACGCCGCCCGCGCGCTGCAGCTCACCCGACGGTCCCACCGAACCGCGCTCGCCCAGGGCCTGAACCGGGTGCTTCAGGAGGTCCGGCGCACGACGCCGAGGATGAGGCGGATGAGCTGCGTGATGCCCTGCCGGGGCGCGGTCCTGCGCTGCGCCCCACTGCTCGAGGAGCTGGCGGACGTGCTCGCCGGGGATCTGCCCCTCGACCCGATGCGCGTCGCACGTCTGCACATCCTCATCCGCGACGGCGCGGGACCGTTCTACTGCCCCCGGCGCTCGGGCGAGCTGCACCACGCCCTGGAGCTGATCCGCGCGGGGATCGTCGCCGACGACTGACCGCGCGCCGAAGTCGAAACCCGCTCTCGGGGAGGGCGCCGACGCGACACGAGGAGCGCTCAGCCACCCGCCGCGCGTTCACTTGGAGCGCATCGCTGTCCGATGCGAACCACGATCCGCTCCAGGTCGCCGCCGCCGGCTCGAACCGCGCGGGCAGATCCCCCGTCGACCCGCGCCGGCGCCGGACCGTCAGCGGAGCGTCGCGCCGGGAAAGCCGCGCACCGCGTGAAGCTCGTAGCGGAAGATGCCGGCCCGCACCCCCGGGTCCCCGTCGAGAATCGCCCGCACCCGCTCGGCGTCGCCCCCGAACACACCGAGCCCCGCGAGCTCGCTGTCGTCGGTCACCGGCAGCACGACGAGCAACTCGCCGGCCTCGACGAGCGCCATGTTGCGCCGCCCGTGCTCCCAGACGATCGCGTCGACGTCGGGCCGCACGAACTTCTCGGTCGCGAACAGGAGCGCGGCCGTGTACGGCTTGGCCTGGCCGAGCCGCGCCCGCATCGTCTCGTCGGTGATCGTCGGGAGCGGGCGGAGTGGGTCGCCGACGGAATCGACGGGCTCTCCGACGGAATCGACCACAGGCTCTCCGACGGAATCGACCACAGAGCCGTCGGGGGAGACTGCGACGGAATCGCCACCGGGGTCGCGGGCGGCGTAACGGGCGAAGCCCTCGAGGCTCCAGCCGCCGGCGACCGCGTCGCGCATGCTCTCCCAGCCGGGGCCGTGGCGGTCGAGGTGGCGGTGGGTGAGCTCGACCCGCGTCGCGCTCTCGGCGAGCGGCTCGAACCTGATCTCGACCTCGCTGCAGCGATCCGGATCGGTCTCGATCTGCCAGCGAACGTCGATGTCCCAGCTGAACACGACCCGCCGCGGTGGCTCGTAGGCGAGCACGCGCGCCCACCGGCACTCACTGCCGTCGGTACCGCGGTCGATGATGTGGCCGCCGACAAACGGCTCGAACACCATCTCGGCGAGCGGCGAGCGCAGGATGTGCTTGTCGGCGTCCCACCAGGAGCCGATCTCGGCGGTGAACATCTCGAACGCGCGATCGGGCGGCACGCCCACCTCGACCGACGTGCAGGCGGTGGCGTCATCGACGAGTTCGGCCATCACTCCTCCCGGTGGTTGTCGTTGTCGGCCTCCGCACGCGCCGCGAAGTTCTCGAGCGAGCGACTCCAGAACGACTCGAAGTACGCGCGCAGGATCGCGAGCGCATCCGGGTCGACCTGGTAGATGCGGCGCGTCCCCGCGGCCCGGTCGCTGACGAGCTGTGCGCGCTTGAGCACCTGGAGGTGCTGCGAGACCGCCGAGCGGCTGATCGGCAGGCCCTCGGCGAGCTCGGTGACCGCCGACGGCCGCTCGACGAGCCTTCTGACGATCTCACGGCGTGCAGGCTCCGCGAGCGCATCGAGCATGACATCTGCGTTAGCCATCACTAACGTTAGTCTACACTAACGCACCGCTCGCGGTCAAGCGGCCGACATTCGCCCGTGGCGGCGCGTCGGGGAGCGATCCGCCACAGTACGCCCGATGCTCGACGTCCAGACGCCACACGGCCTGGCGCGCGTACGCCTCCAGCCCGACGACGGCGCGTTCTCCGGCGAGACCGTCGGGCGGCGCCTGGCGCTCGTGCTCGGACACGGCGCCGGGGGCGGGATCGGCTCGCCGGACGTGCGGGCGACGACGGAGGCGGCGCTCGCGCTCGGGCTGCGCGTGGCGCTTGTCGAGCAGCCGTATCGTGTCGCCGGGCGCCGCTCGCCCCCGCCGGCCCGTCAGCTTGACACCGCGTGGCTGGCGGTCGTCGAGGCGCTTGGCGCCGGGCCGCTCACGGACTGCCGGCTCGTGGTCGGCGGCCGCTCCTCGGGCGCGCGGGTGGCCTGCCGGACCGCCGAGCGCGTCGGCGCGGCCGGAGTGCTCTGCCTCGCGTTCCCGCTGCTACCCCCGTCGGCCCGCCACGGCGACGCCTCGAAGTCGCGCCTCGCCGAGCTGGAGGCGGTGCCGCGCTCGATCCCGGTGCTCGTCGTCCAGGGCGAGCGGGACCCGTTCGGGATGGTGCCGCCGGGCGAGAACCGGTCGATCGTGCCGATCCCGGGCACCCACACGCTGAGCTCGGCGAGGGCCGTACGGGGCGCGGTGTCGCCGTGGCTGGCGGTGCTCGCCGCGGCGATCGGCGGCTGACACCGCCGGCGGGCAGCGATCGGCGGCTCGTTGTTGATCCGGGCTTGGAGACGAGCGACAGGTTGACGGTGAGCTCGTCAAAAAGGCGTCCGGCGCGCAGGTCTGCCAGGCGCCGGGACGCCACCGCGTTCGCGCATCGCGGCGCGCGCTTCCCCCTCGAGCACGTCGGTGAGGCGGGCGACGGGTGGGTCGACCGCCCGTGGAGGACCGCTCACCCCGCAGGATGGGCACCCGCTCCGGTGGGCGCTTCGGCGGACCGTCGTCGGCGAGCTCAGTCGATCCCGACCGGCAGCGGGATCGGGGCGAAGCTCCGCGCGGCGGAGTCGTAGCGAGGGTCGGGGCTGACCCGGCCGGCTGCGCTCACGGCGTAGAAGAGGCTCGGGGCGCCAGGACGCAGACGCTCGCAGATGAGGCTCCCGTCCGGCCGCGCGTGGGCCAGCATGATCGCGCCAACCTTCGTCTGCAGCCGCCGGAACGCGGCGATCGCGGCGGCCGTCGGCTCAGGAGGCGCAGGGCGCGGATCGGTGAGGGATCGTGCGGGGAGCATCGCTCTGCTCCCCCTATCGGTGCGCCGCGCGCCGGAGTTGAGCCTCCGGCGCGCCGCTGGCCGCTCAGGGCACCTGACCCGGCGCGGTCGGCTCCTGCTCGCGCCGCTCCTCCGCCTCATGCAGCTCCTCGGCGGTATGGCGCGCGACGCCGCGGTTGGGGTGGCCGACGAACAGGTAGATGAGCCCGATGAGGACGATCACGACCATCACCATCAGCGTGATCCAGTCGAGGTTGAAGTACGCCCGCGGGCTGCTGATCCCGGACGGGAGCACGACGTCGACGAACACGACCGCGAGATACAGGAAGGCGACGATCGTCACCGGGTAACCCCAGCGCCCGAGCCTGAACTTGCCCTCCGGGATCCAGCCGCGCATGCGCGCGATGAGCGAGGCGAGCACGGTGAGGCCGAACGACAGGTAGATGCCGCTCACGCCGAACGAGACGAGCGCGACGAGCACGTTCGTGTTCGCCGGATAGGTGAACCACAGGATGTGGACGCTGTGCTTGGGCGATGGGAACACGAGGAGCATGAAGAGCGCGGTGACGACCGCGCCCGTGACGAGCGCGTTGACCGGCGTGCGGAACGTGTCGTGCACCTTCGAGAGCCAGCGCGAGGCCGGCAGCGCGTCGTCGCGCGAGTAGGAGAAGAGCACGCGGCTCCCCGCGCCCTGGATCGAGGTGCCGCACGAGAAGAACGCGAAGATGATGAGCACGAGCAGCACGTCCTGCATCACCGGGGAGAGCTGCGCGAGCACGAATGGCACACCCCCGCCCTTGACGGTCGCGGCCACGCCGTTGTGGGCGGGCATCGCCAGCAGCAGCGCGCCGGTGAGGATGAGCGACGCGATGCCGCCCCAGATCACCGCCAGGCGCATCGCCCGCGGCACCTGCCTGCCGGCGTCGATCGTCTCCTCGGAGATGTCGCCCGCCGACTCGAAGCCGTAGACGATGTACACCGGCGCGAGCACGGCGACGAGCGCCGCGCTCGTCCACCAGTGCCCGTGGAAGTCCAGCCCGAGCGCGTTCGTCTTGGGATTGGTGACGCCCTGCTGGGTGAACAGGAAGCCGAGGCCGTGGTGGAAGCCGTGGATGAGCAGGACGATCGCCACCCCGACGGTGCCGAGCAGCTCCACGTAGACCCCGAACTGCGCGACCTTGCCCATCACGCCGGTGCCCGTGATGTTGAGCACGGTCTGGATGAGCAGCAGCACGAGCGTGACGATCAGGATCGTCCCGTGGCTCGCCGGATTGAGGTTCCAGCCGAACCAGTTGTGCATGAGCGCCGCGAAGTAGCCGACCACACCCGAGTCGACCGAGGCGACCGTGACGAGCAGCGCCAGCGCGTACAGCCACCCGACCATCCAGCCGAAGCGTGGACCGACCGAGAACTTGGAGTACTGGTAGAGCGCGCCGGCGATCGGATAGTGGCTGGCGAGCTCGCCGAACACGAGTGCCACGAGGAGCATGCCGAAGACCGGCACCGCCAGGAGCCACAGGTAAGCGGGGCCGCCGGTGCCGACACCGAGCAGGAACAGCGAGTAGATCCCCACCATCGGCGACAGGTAGGTGAACGCGACCGAGAAGTTCGCGAACAGCCCGAGGACTCGGTTGAGCTGCGGCTGGTAGCCGAAGCTCGCCAGGCGCGCGTCCTCGTCGGAATGGCTGACCGGCTGCTGATGCTCCTGATTCACGATTCTCCTCCTCCGGGGTCCTAAACCTTATCCTATGGAGTTATGGGTTTAGGTGTCAAGACGGGGCGGGACGCCGAGCCGCCGTCCGGGACGCGCTCCGGATTCGGTCTTACGACCGCGACCGCCCGACTCCTGCTCGGCGCCACCGAGCATTCGGGCGCGCTCGCCGACCAGGTCTCTCAGCGCCTCGGCCAGGCGATCCGTCTCGGTCTGCTGATCGACGGCGAGCGCCTGCCCGCCGAGGGCGAGCTCGCGACGCTCATGGGCGTCTCGACGGTGACACTGCGCGAGGGGCTGAGCACGCTCCGCGCAGAGGGCCTGATCGAGACGCGCCGGGGACGGCACGGTGGCACGTTCGTGCGCGCGCCCGAGGATGGGCGCGCGCCGCTGCGCCTGTTCAGCGTCCACGAGCTCCGGGAGCTCGGCGATCATCGCGCCGCCGTCAGCGGGAGCGCCGCCCGGCTCGCGGCCGAGCGGTGCCTGCCGGGCGATGTGCGCCGGCTCACCAGCCAGGCGCGGCGGCTGGAGGCGGCTCGCACCGCGAGCGAGCGGCGCCGCGCCGACACGCAGCTCGCGATCGCGGTCGCCGCCGCCGCCCAGTCCTCGCGGCTCACGCGCGAGGAGGCGAACCTGCACGCCGAGCTCGGCGACCTGCTCGGGATGCTGATGGCCGGGAAGACCCATCGGGAGATCGTCGCGCAGCGCCGCGAGCTGATCGCGGCGATCGAGACCCGGTCCGCGGAGCGGGCCCGTGCGCTCGCCGAGCGCCACGTCGAGGCGCAGACCGAGCGCCTGATCGCACTCCAGCTCGAGCCACGCGCCAAGAGCGCCGCGGCGCGCGAGAGCGAGGGAGCATTCGGTGCGCTCGCCGAGCTCGATGACGTGTTCGACGCGCTCGCCGAGCTGGCCGACCGCTTCGGCTCGCTGATCGAGAAGCGCCCGGCGCCGCTCGTCGAGGATCTGGCCGGCCTGCATGAGGCGATCTTCGCGATGCTCGCCTCGCGCTCCGGACTGATCAGCGGGACGGGAGTCGTGACCGCGCCCGCGCTGCTTGCCGACGCGCCGCGCTGGCTCGAGTGGTGGTCGGCACCGAGCCCCGGAGGCCGGCCCGACCGCCTGCGCGTCAACCTCGATCCGAGCGCCCCGGACTTCTACGACTACACGGGGCTCGACTGGTTCGCCACGCCGGCCGCGACCGGCGCCCCGCATCTCGCAGGGCCGTTCGTCGACGATGCCTGCACGAACCTGTACGCGCTCACGCTCGCGGTGCCGGCGCGAGCGCGCGGCGCGTTCTGCGGGGTGGCGGCCGCCGACGTGCTCGTGTCGAGCCTCGAGCGCCGGCTGCTGCCCCGGCTCGCCGAGCTCGCCACCCCGACCGCGCTGGCGACCGCGGAGGGGCGCGTGATCGCCTCGACCGTGCCCTCACTCGCCTCCGGCGCGCGGCTCGAGCTCGCCGGCAGGCCGGCGGTTCCGGTGTCGAGGCGGGCGCCGGTCGCCTCGCTCCGGCTCGTGACGCTGGCCGCCGGCTGAGCACGCCTCGAGCGGGGGGAGGCTCAGGCCGCGCGCAGAGCGCCGCGACGACCGCCGGGTCGAACTGGGTGCCGGCGCAGCGACGAAGCTCGGCAAGCGCCTCGGGCCGCCTGGTGGCAGCGGTCGGTCGTCATCGCCTCGAGCGCGTCGCAGACGGCGATGATCCGCGCGCCGAGGGGGATCTCGGTTCCGGCGAGGCGAACTCCTGCCCGAGATCGCGGACGAGCTGCCCGACGCCGGAGACGTGGCCCTCGAGCTCGGCCGAACGCTCGGACAGGACCTGCATGAGCACCTGGTGGGTGAAGGCCGCGGTGTCGCCGCGGCGCTCGACCTTGGCCGCATACATGCGTTGATCGGCCAGTGCCAGGATCCCCGTGGTGGTGGCGGCCTCCTCGGGCGCGATCGCCAGCCCGACCGCGGCGCTGATATCGGCAAGCGCGTGGCGTTCGGTGAGCGCCTCGGTCGCCGCCGCGACGAGCCCGAAGCGTCCTTCGAGCAGGGCACAGAACTCGTCCCCGCCGAGCCGATAGGCGCGACCGTGCTCGCCGACGGCGGCCTCGAGCGCCGCGCCCAGGCGGGCGAGGAGCGCGTCGCCGGCGCCGTGGCCAAGGGTGTCGTTGTAACGCTTGAAGCCGTTGAGGTCGAAGAACACGAGCGTCCGGGGCCGATCGGGCCCGGCGGCGACGGCCGCGTCCAGGTCGGCGATCAGCCTGCGGCGGTTGCCGAGCCCGGTGAGCCCGTCCGTCACCGCGTCCTCCGCGTGCTGGCGCAGCATGCGGACGTTGTCCATGAACGTGAGGATCGCGCGCGCGGTCCCGACGACGAGCGTCGCGGCGGCGAGCGCGACCGCCGCCGGCGTGACGTGGACGAACGCCGCATCGACGAGCAGCACGAGCGCGAGCAGGACGAACGCCGCCGGCAGGACGATCTCCGAGAAGCCGACGGGCGCCTCCTCCGTGCGCCGGGCTCGCGCCGGCTGGCAGCTCGCCGTCGCGACGAGCGCCATCGCCGCGGGCCATCCCGTGTCGAGGATGCCGCCGGCGACGTAGGTGCCCTTCGCCTCCGCGTAGGTGAAGACGAGGTCGGCGATCCCCGACACGATCATCGCGGCCCCGAGAAACGCCCACCGGCGGTCGGGCCGCCACGAGGAGAGCGCGAACGAGACGCCGACGAACACGAGCAGCAGCAGGTCGCCGAGCGGATAGGCGAGGTTGATGACGTCGTCGAGGAAGCGTCCCTGGCTCTCGTGCAGCACCGTCGGCAGGATCAGGCCCGCGCCCAGCGCCGCCGGCGCGAGCCCGACGACCACCCCGTCGAGCCATTGCTCGACGCGGAAGCGGCCGCGCTCGGCGCGGATGAGGAGCACGAACCCGACGTACATCGCCGGATACATCGCGAGGTACAGCGGATCGGCGATCGAGGGGAACGGCGGGTTTCGCAGATCGTCGAGCCACAGCGTCCAGACGAGGTCTCCGCAGGACCAGGTGAGCACACCGAAGGCGATGAGCGCCCAGGCCAGCCGGTCTCGTCGCTCGGTCACCACGCGCCCGATGCAGACGGCGACGGCGAGCCCCTCCGTGGCCGTGTAGATCCACGTGTTGCAGAGCCAGCGCAGCTCCGCGCCGCCGAACCCGATGAGCGCGTGGACGCCGTGGAAGGCGACGAGCAGCCACATGGCGGCGAGGGCGGCGGCAGGTCGCCGGGGGCGCTGGTTGGACATGCTCATGTCTGAGGCCGCATCGTCCGCGGGCCTTGTTCGTATCGGCAGGCGCCGCCCCCGACCGAAGAGCGACCCCCGGGGGTCGGTCAAACGCCGAGGCGCGATCGGTGTGCGAATGTGAACCCGAGGCGCGCGCTCCGATGCACGACGCCGACAAACGACCCCGAGCAGACGAGGAGATCCGACGATGCAGATCACCCGCAGCGGCCCTGACACGCAGATGGGCCCCGCCAGCTGGTTCACAGGCGATGTCTACCTCGACGCGGTCGCCGCGCCCGCCGGCAGCTCGACGGTCGCCGCAGCGCTCGTCCACTTCACGCCGGGAGCCCGCACCGCCTGGCACACCCATCCGCACGGCCAGACGATCTTCGTCACCGAGGGGGTCGGGCTCTGCCAGCGCGAGGGCTCCCCGGCCGAGGTGATCCGCCCCGGCGACCGCGTGTTCTTCGAGCCGGGCGAGAACCACTGGCATGGCGCCGTCCCGAACCGCCTCATGGTTCACATCGCGATCCAGCAGACCGACGAGAGCGGCACTCCCGTCACGTGGGGCGAGCCCGTGAGCGACGATCAGTACGCGGAGGCGGGGCGAGCCGCCCTCTGAGCCGGGGCGCCCCGGACGGGCCGCCCGCGAAGCGGCGCACGCCGGGCGAGACGTCATCTGAACGGCCGGGCGCCCGCGCCACCGGTCCGCCCGCGGTCAGGCCTGGTTCGGACTCGCCGTCGGGTCGAGGCCCGCGACGAGCCGGGTGAGCCGGTCCGGGGCCGCGCCGGCGTCCTCCATCATCTCCTTGCGCCGGATCGCCTCCCGCACGATCGGCGCGCCGACGGAGCGGAGGGGCTCCGGAGGCAGGCGCCGCTCCCAGCGGCGGGTGAGCGGCAGCGCGGTGAGCTCGTCGGCCTGCCCGAGCGCGAGCCCGGCGAGGATCTTGCCGCCGAGCATCGTCTGCACGACGCCCATCCCGGAGTAGCCGACGCCGACGAGGACGTCATCGCGGCCGGGGTGCAGGGGCCCGAAGTACGGCAGGCCGGTGATCGAGTAGTCGATCGGGCCGTTCCAGCTGTACTGCACCGGCGTGCCGAGGAGCTCGGGGTAGAGGAACCGCAGCCGCGACTCGACCTGGTCGCGCAGCCCGGATTCGCCGGTGAAGCGCCTGTCGACGCGGTTGCCGATCGACATCCAGCCGCCGCCCTTCCCGAACACGATCCGACCGCTCGGGGTCGAGCGCCAGTAGAGGATCATGCGGCGGGAGTCGTCGAGTGCGACGCCGCGTCCGAGGCCGCCGGTGAGCGACTCGGGCGGCAGCGGCGCGGTCGCGACGATGTCACTCGAGGTCACGAACAGGTGGGGCCGCAGCGGCCGCAGGCCCGCAGCCCAGGCATTCGTCGCAAGCACCACCCGGTCCGCGCGCACGACCCCGCGGCTCGTGCGGACCTCGACCGGGGAGCGGCCGTCGAGGCCGAGCATCCGCGCGTCCTCGCACACCGTCACCCCGCGCTCGATCGCGACCCGCCGCAGCCCCCGCGCGAGCCTCCCGGGATGGAGGGTCGCCTCGACGTCGGTCGCGACCCCTCCGAGGACCGTCCGTGAGCCCGTGAGCTCCCGCGCCTCCTCCGCGCTCAGCGGGCGGAAATGCGCATGCCCGGCGGCCTCGAGCGCCGAGACGACCTCCTGCCACGCGCCGAGCTGGGCCGCGTTCGTGGCCACCCACGCGCCGCCCTCAAACCGGAGCTCGGCGTCGATTCCCTCCCGCTCGCAGAGCTCGGGCAGCTCGCGCAGGCAGCGCTCGATCGCGTTGCCGACGTCGAGCGCCGCTTGGCGCCCGTAGAGCCGCTCGAGCGCCGGGAACTTCGCCCAGCTCGTCCCGGCGATGCCGCCGTTGCGCCCGCTGGCGCCGTACCCGCAGTACACGGCCTCGACGACGCACACCCGGCAGTCGGGCTCGCGGTCGCGCAGCCGGATCGCCGTCCAGAGCCCGGTGAAGCCGCCGCCGACGATCACGACGTCGGCCGTGGCGGGGATCGGCGCGCGCGGCTCCGGCGCGGCGGGCTCGGACGCGAGCGCCTCCTCGAGCCACAGCGAGACGTACTGGTGCCGGTTCATCATCGGGCTGCCGCCTTCCTGGTCGGTTCATGCCGGCGCCCCCGAACTCCCGCGAGCTGCGCAGGCGCCGCCGCGCCCCGGGGGATACCACGAGCAGCGCGATCCCGGCCGTCTCATCGGGAGATCGACCGATGGCGGCGCCGGTGGTCGGAGGCTGACCTCATGTTCCGAGCCGCGATCAGCGGTGGCCGGTGTCGATCGTGAGCGTGCCGCCGCAGGCGCGGGAGACGCAGGCCAACACGCTGTCCCCGGCGGTCTTCTCCTCGTCGCTGAGGTACACGTCGCGGTGGTCGATCTCGGCGTCGGCGGTGAGCACGCGCACGCGGCACAGGCCGCACTCGCCGCGGCGGCAGTCCCACATGACCTCGACCCCGTTGTCGGTGAGGGCGTCGAGCAGCGACCGGTGCCGTGGCACCTCGATCTCCCGGTCGCCATGGTCGACGACCCGCACGCGGAACGGCTCGTTCGCCCGGGCGCCGTCGGAGGCGAACGTCTCGAACCGCAGCCGCTCGGGCGGGCGCCCGCGGGCGCCCCACAGCGTCCGGGCGGCCTCGCGCAGGCGCTGGGGCCCGCACAGGTAGAGCTCGCCGTCGGGATGGAGCCGGTCGATCTCCACGGCGAGGTCGAGGCGACGTCCCTCGGCGGAGACGAACAGCTCGAGCCTCTCCCCCAGGCGCTCGCGGAGCTGTTCGACGAACGGCATCTGCGCCCGCGTGCGTCCCGCGTACAGCAGGCGGAACGGACGGCCGTGGCGACGGAGCGCGTCGCTCATGCCGACCATCGGGGTGATCCCGATCCCGCCGGCGACGAGCAGATACTCGGGGCGTCCGTACTGAAGCTCGAAGTGGCTGCGCGGCCGCGAGATCCGGGTCGCCGCTCCCGCGGTGAGCGCTCGCACGTGCTCGGAGCCGCCGCGGCTGTCGAGGACCCGCCGGACGGCGATCCGGTACGCCCCGTCCTCGGGTCCCGCGCCGACGAGCGAGTAGGAGCGCACGTCGTCGCGACCTTCGATGCGCACCGCGATGTCGAGGTGGCTGCCGACCGGATAGGGCCGGACGCCGACGGCGGGGACGAGCTCGAGCAGGCGCACGCCCTCGGCGACGTCGTGAACCGCCCGCACCGTGGCGGCCGCGAGCGCCGCCTCGGACGATGCCGTGCCGGGCGCGAGCGCGGCCGCCACCGACACCGGCGCCGTCGGGAGCACGGCGTCAGGCGGCATCTTCCAGTGGGGAGCCGGCGCGGTCGATCAGCCCGGCGCCCGGGAGACGCGCGAGTCGCTCCTCGCTCTCGAGCGCGAGGTCGAGGTTCTCGCGCGCGAGCCGTGCGTGCTCGCGCGCGAGCGCCTCCGCCCGGGCGCCCTCGCCGTGGGTGATCGCGTCAAGCAGGTCGCGATGCTGTCGCTGCGCCACGTACATGGTGCGCTGCGAGCCCGGCAGGTCCGCCTGCAGGAGCACGAACGCGCTCGGCGAGGCGAACGGCAGGGCGAGCGCCCGCTCGTAGGCGCCCGTGATCGCCTCGCTGCCCGCGCCGGCGATGAGCAGCGCGTGGAAGCGCTCGTTCAGCGCGACGTAGCGCTCGAAGTTCTCGCTCTCCAGCCGCCCGGTGTCGAACAACAGGTCGAGCTGGCGCACGCAGCCGTGGATCGCCTCAAGCTCGTCCGGCCCGCGCCGGCGCTCGGCGGCCAGGCGGGCGGCCGCGCCCTCCAGCAGGCCGCGCAGGTCGATCGCGTCCATCACCTGGTCGCGCGTGAACAGTCGCACGGCGAAGCCGCCGCCGGGGAGCGCCTCGAGCAGGCCCTCGTGCTGAAGCTGCCCGAGCGCGAGCCGCAGGGGCGTGCGCGAGACGCCGAGTCGCTCGGACAGCGGGATCTCCGAGACGCGCGTGCCGCCCGGCAGGTCGCCGTCGAGGATCAGCTCACGCAGCCGCAGCGCAGCGGTGAGGTTCTGCGAGAGCGTCACCTAGAGCCCCAGTCGCTCGGCGTCGGCCGGCGTGGCCTCGACGCGGGTGCGGGCGCCGACCTGCCCGGCGGACTCCTCGCGCGAGCGGGCGTAGCGCCCGTCGTCGCGCTCGGCGGCGATCATCGCGTCGATCAGCCGTCGCGCCCACATCGCGCCGCCGTCGATGTTGAGGTTGTAGAACTGCTTGTCGGGGTGCTCGTCGATCGACGCCTGCTGGGCCTCGAGCACGACCTCGTCCTCGCCGAACACGCCCGAGACGCCCTCGCGCAGCAGCGTCGTGATCCGCTGGTCGTCGAGTCGATAGTTGCGCGCGAACGCCCAGAAGTAGTGGCTTGAGCGCTCGGTCTCCGGCGTCATCGTGTTGAGCACGTAGCCGTTCACGCCCTGCGAGCGGTCGCCCTCCGGCGCGCCGGTGCCGGTCGGAGCGACCCCGACGTCGATCGCGATCGTGCTCGGCGGCTGGAAGTGGATGATCTGCCAGCGGTCGACGTTGCCGGCCGGGGCGCCGAGCTTCCACTCGAGCTGCATGCGCCAGAACGGCGGCGGCTCGACGTCGATCATCCAGCGAGTGACGGTCGCGAAGTCCTCGCCGTGCGTGACCTCGAACGGCACCTCGGCGATCGAGCGCTGGCCGATCGAGGCGCCGTGCACGAATGTCTCGTGCGTGAGGTCCATGAGGTTGTCGACGATCAGCTTGTACCCGGCCCGCAGCTGGATGAGCTTGCCGTCCCCGGCCCACTCCGGGTCGTCGTTCCAGTGCAGATCGGGAACGAGCTCTTGATCGGCGAGCGCGGGATCGCCCGGCCACACCCACACGAAGCGATGACGCTCGACGGTCGGGTAGCTGCACACCCGCGCCGCCGGGTTGATCGTCTTCTGCGAGGGCATGAACACGCAGCGCCCCTCGTCGTCGAACACGAGCCCGTGGTATCCGCAGGCGACCCGGTCGTCCTCGAGCCGTCCCTCCGACAGCGGCATCAGCCGGTGCCAGCACGCGTTCTCAAGCGCGACCGGCCGGCCGTCGCGGCGGCGATAGAGCACGAGCGGATGGCCGGCGATCCGCCGCGCGAGCAGGGAGCGGCCGAGCTCGACGTCGTAGGCCGCGGCGTACCAGCAGTTCTCGGGCCAGTCTCGCAGCGCGAACGTGTCCGGGGCGCGCAGCGGCGCCGCGTCTGTGACCGGGCTCGTCGTCGGTTCGACGGTGGTGCTCATCCTTCCCTCCTCGGCTCCGGGTTGCATGCAGAGTAACTATTCTGCATGCAGGCCGCAAGCGGGGCGGACGCCTGGACAAGCTCGAGCGCGAGCGCCTCGTCGCCCGCTCGCGCGACCCTGCCGACCGGCGCGGCGTGCTGCTGGAGATGACCGCCGCCGGCCGCGAGCGACCCCACGCCTACGTCGAGCGCGGCGCCCGCCGCGAGCGCCAGCTCCTGCACGAGCTCGGACAGGCGGATCGGCGTCGGCTCAACCGGTTGCTGCAGAAGCCCGTCGCGGCGCTCGAGGACGAGCGAGCGGCGTTCGCCGACTGAGCTCCAGTCGGAGCGTCAGCGACAGTCGACCGCGACCGCCAGCGCCTTGCAGACCTCGCGCATGCGGACGTCGGCGAGGCGGCCGAGTCGCGCCACGAGAGTGGCAAGCGAGATGTTCTCCACCGAGTCGAGGTTGACCGCGCACCGTTGCGGGACCGGATCCTCGCCCGGTTCGAGCACGACCTCACTGGGCAACGCGCGAATCGTCGTCGTGCACGGAGCGACGAGCGCGCGCCCGAGCCGGGAAATCGCGGCATCACGAGAGAGGACGAGCACCGGACGCCTGCCGATCTCCGGAAGCTCACACCACCACAGTTCACCCCGCGCGGGGAGCCCGCTCACGAGGCCGCCGCGGCATCGTGAAACGACGCCAGGTCGCCCCACGCGTCCGGCTCGTCGAGCGGGTGCTCGTCGTACGCCGCGTAGCTCGCGTCGAGCTCCGCGGCACGATGCCGCGCGAGCAGCGCCGAAAGCGCGTCGTCGATAAGCGCGGCGTCCGTGGCGCCCGCCCGCAAGCGCCGGGCGCTCGCCAACAGCTCGGCATCGACCGTCGTGCTCAACCGTGTGCGAGGCATGGCATGATCATGCCACGAGCGCGTGCGCCCAGACCCCCTCACACCCAGACCCCCACGCCCACGCCCTCACACGCCCCTCGCTGCCCCGATACGGAGGTCGCACCGATGTCCGACTCGACGCTGTTTGCCCACAACTCGGTCGTCGCGCTGGGAAGCGCAGCGTGGGCCGACGACGTCCCCGGGATCAGGGCCCGTAAGCTCCACGAGCTCGGGCGCCGCTGGGCGATCGTCCAGTACGCGCCGCACGCGCGGCGCGAGGAGTGGTGCCTGGACGGCCATGCGGGGTTCGTGCTTGAGGGAGAGGTCGAGTACGAGTTCTCCGGTGAGGATGAGGCGATGGTGGTCTCCGAGGGAGACGCGTTCACGTTGGCGACCGGTCGCGGACATCGCGGGCGCAACACGGGTGACTCGGTCGCGCGTCTGTTCCTGATCGACGACCCGGCGGCGTAGCCGAGCGTCGGCGCCGGCCGGGGCTCTGGCGCCGGGGCGCCGGGTTCTGGCGCCGGCCGGGGCTCTGGCGCCGGGGCGCCGGGTTCTGGCGCCGGCAGGGGGCTCTGGCGCCGGGGCGCCGGGTTCTGGCGCCGGCAGGGGGCTCTGGCGCCCGCGGACGGCCGCGTGACCCCCCGGGCGGCGTCGAACTCGTATCGTCCGTGGCGTTGCCCACAGGAGAGCCGTTGCCCCATTCGGTCGTCAACCCAGCCGGCCTGCCCACCCCCTCCGGGTTCAGCCACGGAGTCCGCGCCGGCAACATCGTGCACCTCGCGGGGCAGACCGCGCTCGACGGCGAGGGGCGGATCGTTGAGGGCGGGATCGCCGTGCAGTTCCGCCGGGCGCTCTCGAACGTGCTGGCGACGCTCCGCGACGCGGGCGGCGAGCCACACGACCTCGTGAGCCTCACGATCTATCTCACCGACATCGCCGACTACCAGCGCCACGGCCGGGAGATCGGCGCCATCTACCGCGAACTCATCGGCGACTGGTATCCGGCGATGGCCGGCATCGGCGTGAGTGCGCTGTGGCAGGCCGAGGCGCTCGTCGAGATCCAGGGCGTCGCCGTCATCGCAGAACGCTGAGAAACGAGGCAGAGCCATGCCGGATCCCACCGTCACCGAGGCCGTCCCGGTCGTCACCCGCAAGGGCGAGGAGTCGCGGAACACGGGCCAATCCGGCGGGGCCGTGCGCGTCTCGGGCGTCAGCCCGCAGCACACGCCCGCCACGAAGATCTGGTACGGCAAGGTGCGCAACGAGCCGGGCTTCCGCTCCCCGCCGCACCACCACGGCGAGGCGGAGACCGGCGGCTACGTGCTCAAGGGCCGGGGGCGCATCTACTACGGCGCGGGCTATCGCCGGTGGGTCGACATGGACGAGGGCGACTTCGTGTTCGTGCCGCCGTTCATGCCTCACGTCGAGGTGAACATGAGCACGACGGAGGAGCTCGTGTGGCTCACCTGCCGCACGCCCGACAACATCGTGGTCAACCTCGAGGACGTCCCGGACGAGGCGCTCGAGGGCTACCGCCGCGCATGAGCGCGCCGGGACGCCTGGCGATGCTCGACGCGATCGAGCTCACGCCCGTGGACGCGGCCGCCCCGGGCCGCGACGCGTTCGAGGCGGTCACCCAGCCCGTGCCGTGGCCCAAGGCGTACGGCGGGGACCTCGTCGCGCCCGCGCTCGCGGCGATGGACCGAACGGTCGCGGACGATCGGACCGTGCACTCGCTGCACAGCTACTTCCTGCGGCCCGCGGAGATCGGCGTCGCCGTGCGCTATGAGGTCGAGCGCCTGCGGGACGGGCGCGGCTACTCCACGCGCGAGGTCCGCGCCTCCCAGGACGGCAAGCTCCTCTACATCGCCCTCGGCTCCTACCACGTCGGCGAGCGGTTCGGAGACCTGCAGGCGACGCCGCCGCCGGTGCCGCCGCCCGAGGAGCTCCCGGACGCGGCGCAGACGCTCGCGGGGCGCGGCGGACCCGCCGCCGAATACTGGTCGGGCGAGGGCCGGAGCTTCGCCATGCGCCACGTCGACGGCCCGATCTACTTCTCGGTCGAGGGGGCGCACGTGCCCCACCAGGCGCTGTGGCTGCGGTCGTTCGCGCCGCTGCCGGACGATCCGGCGTTGCACCGGATCGCGCTCGCCTACGCCTGCGACTACACGATCCTCGAGCCGATCCTCCGGGGCCACGGTCTCGCCTGGCAGGATCCCGGGCTCGTCACCGCGAGCCTCGACCACGCGATGTGGTTCCACCGGCCCGGCCGCGCCGACGAGTGGGTGCTCTATGCCCAGGAGGCCGAATCAGCCCAGAGCGGACGGGGCCTCGCGCGCGGGCGCTTCTTCAGCCGCGACGGCGTCCACCTCGCGACCGTCCTGCAGGAGGGGATGATCCGGCGATGAGCGGTCGCCTCACTGCGAAGACGCCACACGGGCGCATGCGGATCGCCGTCCGCGGCGGCGGTCCGGGCGGGCTGTACAGTGCGATCCTGTTCAGCCGGCTCGGCCACGAGGTCACCGTGTGGGAGCGCAACGCGCCCGATGACACGTTCGGGTTCGGGGTCGTGTTCTCCGACGAGACGCTCGTGGCGTTCGAGGCCGCCGACCCGCCGACGTACGCCGAGATCACCGGAGCGTTCGCCCGCTGGGGCGAGATCGACATCTTCTACCGCGGCGAGCGACGCACGTCGGGCGGCCACGGCTTCTCCGCGCTCAGCCGCCGGCGCCTGCTGGAGATCCTGCAGCGCCGGGCGCGAGAGCTCGGCGCGACATTGCACTTCCGCATCGAGGCGCCGGCGGTCGAGGAACTGTCGTCCGCTTACGACCTCGTGATCTGCGCCGACGGGGTGAACAGCGGCGCGCGGGCCGAGCGCGCGACGGCGTTCGGACCGTCCCTCGACCGGCGGCGCTCGAAGTTCATGTGGCTGGGCACCGACCTCGTGTTCGAGGCGTTCACGTTCCACATCGTCGAGACCGAGTACGGCGTCTTCCAGCTGCACTGCTATCCGTTCGACGCGACCCGGAGCACGTTCATCGTCGAGACGGACGAGGCGACGTGGCGACGTGCCGGACTTGACGCTTCCGAGCGGCTCCGGCTCGAGCCCGGGCGGAGCGACGAGGCGTCGATCGCGTTCTGCCGCGAGCTGTTCGCCGACATCCTCGACGGCCACGAGTTGATCGCGAACAACTCCCGGTGGCTGAACTTCCACACGGTCCGCAACGAGCACTGGCACGACGGCAACGTCGTGCTGCTCGGCGACGCGGCGCACACCGCGCACTTCTCGATCGGGTCGGGAACGAAGCTCGCGATGGAGGACGCGATCGCTCTCGCCTGGGCGTTTCGCGAGGCCGGCGCGGAGGACCGCATCGAGATCGTGCTGCAGGGCTACGAGGACGAGCGGCGGGTCGCGGTCGCCTCCACGCAGCGCGCCGCGCAGGCGAGCCTCGAGTGGTTCGAGGACATCTCCCGCTACGTCGGACAGGCCGTCGATCAGTTCTGCTTCAACCTGCTCACCCGCAGCCGGCGGATCACCTACGAGAACCTGAGGCTGCGCGACGAGGCGTTCGTCGACGGCGTCGACCGGGCGTGGGCGCGCGAGCGCGGACTGCCGACGGAGCCGCGGACGCCGCCGATGTTCCAGCCCTTCCGGCTGCGGGAGCTGACGCTCGCCAACCGCGTCGTCGTCTCCCCGATGGACATGTACGCCGCCGATGACGGCGCGGTCGGCGACTTCCACCTCGTGCACCTCGGCAGCCGCGGGATCGGCGGCGCGGGCCTCGTCATGACCGAGATGGTGTGCGTGTCGGCGGAGGGACGGATCACCCCCGGATGCGGCGGCCTGTACCGCGACGACCACGTCGATGGCTGGCGACGGATCGTCGAGTTCGTCCACGCCCACGGCGGCGCCCAGATCGGCTGCCAGCTCGGGCACAGTGGCCGCAAGGGCGCCACCCGGGTGCTGTGGGAGGGCGACCACGTCCCGCTCGAGGAGCCGTGGGAGCTCATCGCCCCCTCCTCCCTTCCCTACTTTCCGGAGAGCCCCGTGCCCCGCGAGATGACGCACGATGACATGGCCCTCGTGCGCGAGCAGTTCGTCGCCGCCGCGCGCCGGGCGCTCGCCGCCGGTTTCGACCTGCTCGAGCTCCATTTCGCCCACGGCTATCTGCTCTCGTCGTTTCTGTCGCCGCTGACGAACCGGCGGACCGACGAGTACGGGGGCGACCTCGCCGGCCGCGCGCGCTACCCGCTGGAGGTGTTCGACGCCTGCCGCGCCGTGTGGCCCGCCGAGCGGCCGATGTCGGTCCGGATCTCGGCGACCGACTGGTACCCGGGCGGGTTCAGCGGCGAGGACGCGGTCGCACTCGCGCGAATGCTCGCCGACCACGGATGCGACCTCGTCGACGTCTCCACGGGACAGGTGTGGCCCGAGCAGCGGCCCGCCTACGGGCGCAGCTACCAGACTCCGTTCGCGGACCGGGTCCGGCACGAGGTCGGGATCCCGACGATGGCGGTCGGCGCGATCTCGAGCCATGAGGACGTCAACACGATCATCCTCGCGGGCCGCGCGGACCTGTGCGCACTCGCCCGCCCCCACCTCTACGACCCGTACTGGACGCTGCACGCCGCCGCCGACCAGGGACACGAGGTCGAGTGGATCGTCAACTACCGCTCGGGCTCCCGCCGTCCCGTCGACGGGCGTGCCGAGCTCGGGAAGGCGCCGCCGCGCTCGTTCGATCCCCCTCCCGAGCCGGCGCCGGCGCGCTGGCGGCCGCGAACCGTCGCGGCAACCCGGTGATCGTCAGGGTCAGGCCGCAATCCGTGCCGGCACGGGCGAGGCGCGATCCCTCAGCGCGGTGAGGCGACTCGCCAGCCCGCAGCCCGGGCCGCGACCGACATGCGCTCGTCGTAGGTGACGATCTGCCTGACCGCGGAGCCGAGCCGCCGCGCGCTCGCCAGGTGGATCGCGTCGAGCGACCGGAGATCGGCGGGCTCCAGACGCCCGGCGTCGTTCAGCACGCGATCGTTCAGGCGCAGGACGTGGAATCGGCGCAACACGTCACGACCGCGCACGACCGCCTCCTCTCCGGCGGGCATGAGCGCCCGCGCCACCTCGGTCCGCGCGAGCGCACTCGTCACGAGCGCCCGCCGGCGCGAGAGATAGCGCCGCAGGGCCGACGACTCAGGCTCGGCGACGACGAGCTTGACGATCGCGGATGAGTCGACATAGGTGGGGGCGCGCTCAGTGCTCATCGCGACGGAGCCGGGCGAGGACGGCGGACGGAGGCTCCACGGCCGCCGGGAGTCGGAGCGGGGCCGGCAGATCGCTCAGGTCGGCTTCGGCGTCCTGCAACTCGCCCGCCGCCCGGAGCCGATCCAGCGGATCACCGTCGGGCAGCGGCGCGAGCACCGCGACCGGGCGGCCGCGATCCGTGATCTGGATGCTCTCGCCCCGCTCGACACGACGGAGCAGCGAGCTCGCATGCTGCCGAAGCTCCCTGATACCGACGCTCGTCATGTGCTACTTGTAGCACATGACGGTCGGCCCGTTCACACCCCGAGGTCGAGCAGGTGCTCGTACTCAAGGCCGAGGCCGACGATCGCGTTCGAGTAGGCGGCGAGCGCCGCCCGGAGGTTCGCGTGCGCGACCGGGGGCAGGTCCTCGGCGCACAGCGCCTTCATCTCGACGTACACGTCGAGCAGTCGCCGCTCGAGCGGGTCGAGGTCCCGTCCCCAGAGGTCAGTTGCCATGGCTCATCGCTCCCATCGGCGCGTCGCGCAGGTCGACGACCCGCTTTGCCTTCAGTTCGAACCGGGGCAGCGTGCCGGCGTCGGCGCGCCGCACCCGGAAGTTCAGCCCCTCGTGCGCGTCGGAGAGCTCGCGCCTGATCTGCGCCGCGGCCCGCTCCCAGGTGGCCTCGTCGGCGGCCATCTCGACGAACAGCGTGATCTCGTCGCGCACGCCCTCGCGAGTGATCTGGACCTGGAATTCCTCGACGCCGTCGAAGCCGCGGACGATCCCCTCGATCGCGCGGGGATAGACGTTCGTGCCGCGCACGAGCTTCATGTCGTCCACGCGGCCGAGGATGCCGCCGCGGTAGATGTCGAAGCCGCGCCCGCACGCGCACTCCGAGGCGGGCACGCGGCACACGAGGTCGGCGGTGCGGTAGCGGATGAGCGGGATCGCCCCCCGCCCGAACGAGGTGACGACCCGCTCGCCCTGCTCGCCGTGACCGACCGGCTCGAGCGTCTCCGGATCGAGCACCTCCTCCAGCAGGTGGTCTTCGATGATGTGGGCGCCGCCCGGTTGCTCGGCGCACTCGAACATGACGATCGTGCCCACCTCGGTCATCCCGGCCGTGTCGAACGCCTGCGCGCCCCACTGGCGCTCGATCAGGCGCTTCGTCTCCGGTATCGACCCGGCCGGCTCGCCCGACAGGATCACGCGCGAGACCGCCGAGCCGGCGAGATCGATCCCCTGGTGCTCGGCCTCCTGCGCGAGGCGCATCGCGTAGGTCGGCGTCGAGGCGACGACGGTCGCGCCGAAGTCGACGATCTGCCGGACCCGGGCCTCGGTGCTCTGCGCCCCGCCCGGGATGCCCAGCGCGCCGATCTTCTCGAGCGCATCGTGCAGACCCCAGAAGCCGATGAACGAGCCGTAGCCGAACGCGACGTAGGCGATGTCCGCGGGGCGGACCCCGCAGGCCCACAGCCCGTACGCCCACATCTCCGCCACCCATGTCCAGTCCCGCCGGCCGTCGAGCGCCCGCAGCGGCATCCGTCCGGACGTCCCCGACGTCGTGTGCAGACGGACCGCCTGCTCGGCGCCGATCGCCGGCAGCTCCCCGAACGGCGGATGCTCGGCCTGAGAGGCCATCCACTCCTCGCGCGTGAGCAGCGGCAGACGGCGCAGGTCATCGAGTGAGCGCAGATCCTCCGACCCGACTCCCGCCTGCCCGAGCACCCGCCGATACCACGGGCTGCGCGCCTGCGCCCATGCGACCTGGCGTTTCAGCTTCTCCAACTGCAACCGCTCAAGCTCGGGCCGCGTCAGCGTCTCCGTCTTCGGGTTCCAGTAGCGCGATGTCGCCGTCACGGCCTCCTCCTCCTCGGGTGCGCTGCGGATGATCGCGGTTTTTGCACGCGGCGGGGATCGTCCGGCATGATTGACACCGATCGATGGACCCGGCGAGCGCATCCCAGACCGTCGCGGCACAGGCCCCTCGATGAGCCGCGCGGCCGGGCTCACCGAGGCGGAGATCACGGCCGCGGCGGCGGCCGAGACGGAGTGGATGGTCGACGTGCTCGAGCGGCTCGTCGCCGCGCCGACGGTGCTCGGAGCCGAGGAAGCCGGGCAGGCGGTGATGGAGAGCGCCCTGCGCGACGTCGGGCTCGAGCCGCGCGACGTGTGGATGGACGCCGATGCGCTCCGCGCCGATCCGGGTTCCTCGCCGTTCTCCTGGGACGTGTCGACGAAGCGCAACGTCGTGGCGACGTGGGAGGCGGGCGCCGCGGGCGGCCGGTCGCTGATCCTCGGCGGGCATGTCGACGTCGTGCCGCCGGCGGCGGAGGAGCTGTGGTCCTCGCCGCCGTTCGAGCCGCGCCGCGAGGGGGATTGGCTGTACGGCCGGGGCGCCGGGGACATGAAGTCGGGGCTCGTGGCGATCGCCGGCGCGCTCCGCGCGCTGCGCGGCCTCGGGGTGGCGCCGTGCGCCGACGTGCACGTGCAGTCGGTCGTCGAGGAGGAGTGCACGGGCAACGGCGCGCTCCAGTGCCTGCTGTCCGGACAGAGCGCCGACGCGTGCGTGATCGCCGAGCCGCACCCCGACCACATCATGACCGCGCAGGTCGGGGTCCTGTGGGCCCACGTCGACATCGCCGGCCGGCCCGCCCACGCCGCGCGGGCGAGCGAGGCGGGCTTCAACGCGATCGACGCGGCGGCGACCGTGACGCGGGCGCTGCGCGAGCTCGAGGTCGAGATGAACGCGGTCAAGCCGCCCCCGTTCGACGCCTTCCCGCACCCGATCAACCTCAACCCGGGGGTGATCGAGGGCGGCGACTGGGCCTCGACCGTCGCGGCGCGCTGCACGGTGTCGTACCGGCTCGCGATGTACCCGGGGCAGACGCCGGCGGAGGTGGCGGCGCGGGTCGAGGCTGCGGTCGCGGCGGCGGCCGCCGCGAACCCGTTCCTCGCCGAGAATCCGCCGCGCGTGCGCTACGACGGCTTCCGCTGCGAGGGGTTCGCGCTCGCGCCCGACGAGCCGGTCGCGCTGAGCCTCGCCGACGCCTACCGGCGCGTCGTCGGCACCGAGGCGCCGCAGCTGCCGACGACCGCGACGACCGACGCGCGGCACTTCGTGCGGCGGGGGATCCCGGCGGTCTGCTTCGGGCCGCTGGCCGAGGAGATCCACGGGATCGACGAGCGGGTGTCGATCGCGTCGATGCAGCGGGCCGCGCAGGTCATGGCGGTGTTCGTCCGGGACTGGTGCGGGCTCGTGGGCGGCTGACGAAGGCGTGCGGGGGAGCGACGAATCCGTGGGCGAGTCAAGGAGAGGCAGACGATGACCAGCACCGACGAGCAGGCGGGGACGCTCCGCGGGATCTCGCAGATCCGGGGCCACCTGCGGACCAACCCGCACCCGGTGTACTTCGTGTCGCCGACGGCGTTCAACCTGCTCGGCATCGACCGCTGGGTGCGGTCGTTCTTCTACGTGAACTGGATGGACTCGTTCGATGGCAACCATCCGCGGGTGTTCGTTCCGCACGACCGCACCGGGTACGAGTTCAACACGATGGAGGACGTGTGCAACGCGCTCGTCGGCCATCCCGAGGTGCGAGCCTGGTCTGAGCGTCACGGGCCCCGACCGAAGGTCTGCTTCGTCATGTTCGACAAGCAGACCGAGCGGCTTGTCGAGGAGGCGGGGATGGAGCTCATCCTCCCCTCCTGCGAACTGCGCCGCCACATCGACTCGAAGATCGTCACGACGCGGTTGGCGAACGAGGCCGGCGTCGCAAGCGTCCCGAACGTGCTTGGGCGCCCCACCTCCTACACCGAGTTGGTCGGGCTCGCCGACGTCCACGACCTCGGTCGGGATCTCGTCGTTCAGACCCCCTACGGGGACTCCGGCAAGACGACGTTCTTCATCGCCGGGCCGGAGGACTGGGATCGCCATGAGGACGTGCTGCTCGGCGAGGATCTCAAGGTGATGCGGCGCATCAATTGCGCCGCCGCGGCGATGGAGGCCGTCATCACCCGCCATGGCACGATCGTCGGACCGGTGATGCACGACCTCTGCGGGCACCCCGAGCTCACGCCCTACCGCGGCGGCTGGTGCGGCAACGACATGTTCCCGGGGGCGCTGTCGCCCGCGCACCGGAGCGCCGCCCGGCGCGCCACCGCACGGCTCGGCGACCGGCTCGCGCAGGAGGGCTACCGCGGCTTCTTCGAGGTCGACTACCTGATCGACCGCGACACCGGCGAGCTCTACCTCGGGGAGCTCAACCCGCGCATCAGCGGCGTCACGTCGATCACGAACGTCACCGCCGCCGCCTACGCCGACATGCCGCTGTTCGCGTTCCATCTCATCGAGTACCTCGACGTCGACTACGAGATCGACGTCGCGGAGATCAACGACCGCTGGGGACGGGTCGAGCTGCTCGACGTCTGGACGCAGATGGTGATCAAGGACACCGACGACCGGATCGAACTGATCGACGAGGCGCCGCGCACCGGCATCTACCGGCTCGACGACGACGGGGTCGTCCGCTGGAGCCGGTGGGGCAACGACTGGCACTCGATCCAGGACGAGTCCGAGGCGTTCTACCTGCGCGTCTCCGGTCCCGGCGAGTACCGCTACAAGGGCGGCGATCTCGGCATCCTCGTGTCCCGCGGGCGCTTCCAGTCCGACGAGGGCGCGCTCACCGAGCGCGCCCGCCACTGGATCGCAGAGATGAAGGCGATGTACGTCGGAACGCCGATCGAGCCGGGGCCCCGCCCCGAGATCGTGTTCCCGGCCGCGGTGAAGGGGGTTTGAGGGGCGCCCAGCGGGCCGGGCCGTCGGCTGCGGACGCTCAGCGGGCCGGGCCGTCGGCTGCGGGCGCTCAGCGGGCCGGGCCGGAAGCCGCGGGCGCTCAGCGGGCCGGGCCGTAGGCCGCGGGCGCGCCGTCGGCCGGCGCCGCGTAGAACTCCGTGTGCTCGCGCGGCACGAACTCCTCGAAGCTCTCCGTCCACTGCTCGCCGCTCGGCCAGCGCAGCTCGACCCGTCCCTCGCCGGGGTAGTAGGCGGCGGTGTAGAGCGTGCCGATTCCGGCGTCGTGCCCGCTCGAGCGGATCGGAGGCCGCAGGAACGCCTCCTTCAGCCGCTCGGCGGTCATCGTGGGGTCGTCGATCAGCTCGAGCAGGCGGGTCTCGCGCTCGACGCTGTGGACGACCCGCTCGTATTCGGGCCACTCGACGGCGCCCTGGTGGTTGGTCGTCGCCGCCGTCCTGATGAGCCGCAGCGGCCGGTCGGGAGCGACGTACGCGGTCATGAACTCGCCGGCGCGATCGATGAGCGTCACGTTCTGGCTCGTGTGCACTGGCACGCGCGCGAGCACGGCGCACGCCTCCTTGACCGACGTGCACGTCTCGAGCATGTAGCGCACGACGAGCGGGATCGCGAACCCCTCCCCGGTCGCCGCGCGTCCGCCGAACGTGAGCGACACGGCGAGCCCGGCGTCGTTGACGCCGTCGAGCAGGCCCCACATGCAGTCGCTCATGCCGATCACCCGCCGCCCGGACCAGGCCGTCTGGACGAGCACGCCCTCCAGCCGGGAGATCGGATAGTCGTAGTTGCGGATCAGCACCGGCGTGCCGCGCACCCATGCGGCCTGCGAGCAGCCGGTGATGAACGCCGGCGGGTCGTAGAGCGAGAGCATGCGAGCGTCGAGCGGATCGCCGCCCGTGAGCTCCACGAGCCGTCGGTGGATCGGCAGCAGCTCGGGCATGTGCCGCGCGAGCATCGCCTCGCAGAACTCAAGCGGCGGGCGTGCGGCCTCGCCCTCGCCGAGGTACCACGACCGGTAGACGTCGCGCTGGGCGAGGAAGCGCTCGCGCCACGACTCCCCCGGGCGGGGCTCAGAGCGTGCGGTGAACGTGAGCGCCGTCGAGGGCAGGGACGGCCTCGGGGGCCTGGCCGGGACCCCCACGGTGGAGCCGCGCGCGGTCACGAACAGGTGCGGGTGCCGGCGGGCGGGTGGCCGGCGGCGGAGGTGTCGGGCTGGTGCTGTGCCGCGCGGGCCATGTGCGTCCTCCAGTCTATTTCAGGACCCTCGACCTCCTGGAGACGCTGGGGGACCACCCCTGGCACACTCCCGCCGATGACGAACGAGCCGGAGCGCGGCGAGCTGCCCGGCGGGCTCGCCGGCGACGAGCAGCCGACCGCGCCCTACCTCGATGCGGTCGTCGCCTACGCGTTTCGCGGCACCGGCCGCTACCACGTCCCCGGGCACAAGGGCGGGCCGGGCGCGGACCCGGGCGTGCGCAAGGCGATCGGGCCGGACGCGCTCGCCGCCGACGTCCCGCAGCTCATTTACGGCATCGACGTCGGGCCCGAGCCGCGGCCCTATGACCGCGCCGAGCGCCTGGCCGCGGAGGCGTACGGGGCGACCCGCACATTCTTCCTCACGAACGGGGCCTCGCAGGGCAACCACGCCCTCTGCCTGGCGCTCGCGCCGCTCGGGTCCCGGATCGTCGTGCAGCGCAACGCCCACGCGTCGGTCGTCGACGGCCTCGTCTTGAGCGGCGGGATCCCGACGTTCGTCGCCCCCGATTACGACGCCGAGCTCGGGATCACCCACTGCGTGACGCCCGAGGCACTGCGCGAGGCGCTGGCGGCGACGCCGGGCTGCCGGGCCGCGCTCGTCACCTCGCCCACCTACTACGGGATGGCCGCCGACATCGCCGCGCTGGCCCGGGTCGCGCACGAGCACGGCGTGCCGCTCGTCGTCGACCAGGCGTGGGGACCGCACTTCGGTTTCCACGCGGCGCTCCCGCCGACCGCGCTCTCGCAGGGCGCAGACGCGATGCTGACGAGCACGCACAAGACGGCAGGCTCGCTCACCCAGAGCGCAATGCTCCACATCGGGCAGAGCGATTTGCTCGATACGGGCGCGATCGCCCGGGCGCTCCGGCTGCTGCGCTCGACGAGCCCCTCCTCGCTGCTCCTGCTGTCGCTCGACGGGGCCCGCCGCCAGCTCGCGCTCCACGGCGAGCAGCTCGTGCACGAGACCCTCGAGGCGCTCGACGTCGCCCGCGCGAAGCTCGCCTCGATCCCGGGGATCGCGCTCGTCGGCGAGGGCCTCGTCGGGCGGGCCGGGGTCGCCGCCTACGACCCGATGCGGATCGTGATCGACGTCCGCGGGACCGGTCGCACGGGCTTCGAGATCGCCGACGAGCTGCGCCGCGCCTACGACACGCACGTCGAGCTCCCGACCGAGGCGACGATCGTGTTCATCGTCGGCCTCGGCGAGTCCGTCGTCGCGCTGCGGCGGCTTGCCGGCGACATCGAGGAGGTCGTCAAGCGGATCAGCCGGCGACCGACGACGCCCGCGGTCGTCGCCGAGAGCCTCGCGAGCGCGAACGAGATGGCGGTCACCCCGCGCGACGCGTTCCTCGGGGCCGCCGAGACCGTCACCACCGAGGAGGCCGCGGGACGTATCTCGTGCGAGTCGATCGCCCCCTACCCTCCGGGGATTCCCGCGCTCCTGCCCGGCGAGCGGATCACGGCGGAGACCGCCGCCCACCTGCGCGCGCTCGCCGATGCGGGCGCGCGGCTGCACGGCGCGAGCGATCCCGCGTTCCGGACGATCACCGTGCTCCGGGAGGGCGAGGGCGAGCTCGGTCTGCGCTGAGCCGTCCCACCGTGTCCCCGCCGCCCGCGTGGTGGCGGAGAACCTTCCCCACGAAGCCAAGCCCTCCGCCGCAGGCACGACGCCCTCGTGGACCCGAGCGCGCCGCCCGATTGACACGGCACGCCCCGCGCGCGAAACTCCGCGCGAGATGTCGGATGTCAGACAACGCAGGTCGGGTCGGCCCGGGCCGCGCGCTGCGGAGAGGCGGCAGCTTGACCGGGGCCGCGCCCACGGACGCTGGGAGGGTCGGCCTGGCTCCCGCGCCGGCGGGGCGTGAGATGGGGTTCCTGATCGGCCTCGACGTCGGCTCGCAGAGCGTCAAGGCGTGCGTGCTCGACGACGCGGGGCAGCGGCTGGCGACGGCCGACGCGCCCTGCCCGCTGAGCTTTCCGACAGGTGGCTGGGCCGAGCAGGATCCGGCCGACTGGCGGCGGGCGATCGCCCGCGCCACGCAGGATGCCTGCAGCCTCGCCGGCGTCACGCGCGCCGACGAGGTGACGCTCGGCCTCGCCTGCCAGGTCGACGGGGTCGTCGCTGCCGACGCCGACCACCGCCCGCTGCGGCCGGCGATCATCTGGATGGACCGTCGGGCGTCGGCGCAGTCCGCTGCCCTCGCGCAGGCCGCCGGGGCCGAGCGGCTGCGTTCGATCACCGGGCTCAACCCGGATGCGTCGCACAGCGGCCCGAAGACGATGTGGCTGCGCGACCACGAGCCGGAGCACTACCGCAGCGCTCGCCGGCTTGCCTCGGTCGGCGGCTATCTCAACGGGTGGCTCACCGGCACGACCGTCCACGACCACGCGAACGCCTCCTCGTCGCTGCTCTACGACCTCACGGCGCGCGACTGGTCGGCCGAGCTCGTCGAGCGGGCGGGGCTCGACCAGGCGCAGCTCCCTGCGCTCGCGGCGGCGCACGAGGAGATCGGCACGCTCCGCCCCGAGCCGGCCGACGAGATCGGACTCTCACCGCGGACGCGGGTCGTCTGCGGGACCGGAGACGACCACGCGGCCACGCTCGGCGCCGGTGGGATCGGGCCGGGAACGCTCGTCGACGTGACCGGCACCGCCGAGCCGGTCGCCGCCCCGGTCGCCGCGGTCGTGATCGACCCGGACGGCCTCGTCGAAACGCATGCGCACGCGATCGACGGGATGCTGCTGCTCGAGAACCCAGGCTTCGTCTCCGGCGGCAGCGTGCGCTGGCTGGCGGAGCTCACGGGCCGGACGCAGGTCGATTCGCTCGCCGCGGCGGCCGAGGCTCCGGTCGGGAGCGGCGGCGTGCTCTTCCTGCCGGCGCTGTCCGGTTCGATGGCGCCGCGCTGGGACGAGCGGATGCGGGGCTCGTTCGCCGGACTCTCGCTCGACCATGGTGTCGGGCACCTGGCGCGCGCGGTGCTCGAGGGCTGCGCCTACGCACTGCGCGACATCGTCGACCGGCTCGAGGCGCTCGGGGCCGGCGCCGACGAGATCCGGGTCGTGGGCGGCGGCGCGCGCTCCGACGTCTGGCTGCAGATCAAGGCGGACGTCACCGGGCGGCCGGTGCGGCGAGTGCTCGGCGACTGCGCGACGAGCACGGGCGCGGCGATGCTCGCCGGGATCGGCACGGGCGCGTTCACCGACCCCGAGCAGGCCGTCGCCGCCTGTGTCGCGCTCGACGCCGGGCCGGTGCGTCCCGACCCGCGAGCGGTCGAGGCCTACCGCGAGCGCCACCGCGCCTACCGCGGGCTGTTCGACTCGCTCGAGCGGTGGACGGCCGACGCGCCGACGGAGCGCGAGCCGCGATGAGCACGCTCGACTTCGTGGATCTCGACGCGCTGCGGGCCACGCTCGCCTCTCAACCCGGCGCAGCGCGGCTCACCTCGGTCGACCTCGGCGGCGTCGTCCTCGGCGAGGACGCGCTGAGCACCCTGCCGGCACAGGCGGCCGAGCTCCGCGACCCCCGCGCCGGTGATGTGGCAGTGCTCATGGACCGCCGCCCGATGACCGGTCCCGACGGCACCGAGCTCAAGCAGCGGGTGCAGGAGCTGCTCGGCGAGGCGGGAGCGATGCGGGCCGTCGAGCTGGGGAACGCGGACGCCGACGTCCACGCCGACCCGGACACGCTCGCCGCCGCCGCTGCGGGCGTCGACGGGGCCGCGCTGCTCGTCACCGTGGGCTCCGGGACGCTCACCGACATCGGCAAGCACACGAGCCACCGGCTCGGGGGTCTGCCCCACATCGTCGTGCAGACGGCGGCGAGCGTGAACGGGTTCGCCGACGACCAGTCGGTGCTCGTGATCGAGGGCGTCAAACGCACGACGCCGAGCCGCTGGCCGGACAGGCTGATCATCGACACCGGCGTGATCGCGCACGCGCCGGTCGCGATGAACCGCGCCGGCCTCGGCGACCTGCTCGCGACCTACACCGCTCCCGCGGACTGGCTGCTCGCCCGCTTCATGGGGCAGGACGACAGCTTCTCGGCGGCGGTCGTCGCGCTCGCGCGGGACCGCGTCGACGCCGTGCTGGAACATGCCGCGGGCATCGGCCGCGGCGACCGGCCGGCGCTCAAGGCGCTGGCGGCGGCGCTCACGCTGAGCGGCATCTCGATGGGCGCCGCCGGTCGCACCGCGCCGGGCTCCGGGATGGAGCACACGTGCAGCCATCTGATCGAGATGACCGAGCGGGGCGCCGGCGCGCTCCACGGCGCCCAGGTCGGCGTCCTGTCCGTGTTCGCCGCCTGCCTGTGGCGGCGGGTGCGGGACGCGATCGCGCACGGCGCGCTCTCGCGGCTTCGGTTCCCGGACCACGCAGAGATGCGGGCGCGGGTCGGCGCCGCGTTCGCGTCCGCGGACCCGAGCGGGGGGATGGCGGCCGAATGCTGGCGGGACTACCGGCGCAAGCTCGAGCGTCACCATGGCCTCGCGGACCGGGTCGAGGAACTCGTCGCCGACTGGCCGCGGCTCGACGCCGGGGTCGAGCGACTGCTCGGCGCGCCGGAGCGGCTCTCGGGAGCGCTCGCGGCCGCGGGCGCGCCCACCCGTCTCGGCGAGCTCGGGATCGAGCCTGAGCGGGCGCGCTGGGCGCTCGCCAACTGCCACCTGATGCGCGATCGCTTCACGATCGCCGACCTCGCGTTTCTGCTCGGTCTGTGGGATGCGGACGGGGTCGACGCCGTCGTGGAGATGGCCGAGCGCGCGGGCGCGGGAGTATGAACGGCGGGGGCACGCACGTCGAGCCGGTCGAGATCGAGCACGCGGCGCCGCCGCGATTCGCGGCCTACGTCTTCGATCTCGACGGGACCGTGTACCTCGACGAGCGTCCGATCGACGGCGCCCCCGAGACGATTCGTCGGCTGCGCGCGGACGGCGCCCGCGTCGCGTTCGTCACGAACAAGCCCTTCGAGCCGGCCTCGGCGTACGCGGCGCAGCTCACGCGTCTCGGCGTGCCGGCATCCGCTGACGACGTCACCACGTCGGTCGATGCGCTGATCGACTACCTGACCGGCTGCCACCCCGGCCGCACCGTGCTGCCGATCGCCGAGCAGGAGGTCCTCCGACGGCTGGGCGAGGCCGGCTTCCCGCTCACCGACGACCCGACATCAACCGACGTCCTGGTCGTGTCGTTCGACCGCTCTTTCGACTACGCGAAGCTCCACGCGGCGTTTCGCGCGGTGCGCGAACGCGGCGCGGTGATCGTCGCCACGAACCCGGATCCGTTCTGTCCGACGCGCGAGGGCGGTCTGCCCGATTGCGCGGCGATGCTCGCCGCGGTCGAGGCGTGCACCGGGGCGCGGGCCGAGGCGATCGTCGGAAAGCCGAGCCCGCACATGATCACCGCGGCGCTGCGCCGGCTCGGCGTGACCGCGGGGGACAGCGCGATGGTCGGCGACCGCCTCCACACCGACGTCGCGATGGGCCAGGCGGTCGGCGCCGCCGGGGTGCTCGTCCTGACGGGCGCGACCTCGGCGGACGAGCTCCGAGCATCCAGCGTTCGCCCCGACTACGTGCTCGGGTCGATCCGCGAGCTCATCCCCGAGGACGACGCGTGAGCGGCGGCCGTCGGCCCTCGCTCGTCAGCCAGGTGCGGACCGAGCTGCTTCAGGAGATCGGCGACGGCCGGCTCCTCGCCGGCGACAAGCTGCCGAACGAGTACGAGCTCGCGGACCGCTTCGCGGTGAGCCGGCAGACGGTGCGCGAGGCGATCCAGAGCCTCGTCGTCAGCGGCCACCTGTCGCGCCAGCGCGGCACCGGCACGTTCGTCACCACCGCGCCGAGCCGGCACGCGCTCGACACGAACGTCTCCTACACCGCGATGATCCGCGACGCGGGCCTTGAGCCCGGCGAGACCGTACTGGAGGTGCTGCGCCGGCCGGCGAGCGCCGCCGAGGCGCGCGCGCTCAGGCTCGGCTCGGGCCAGGAGGTCGTCGCCGTCGAGCGGATCCGCCGGGGGAACGACCGGCCGCTCATCTACTCACGCGACCGGATCCCGGCCGACGTGCTCGGCGACGCGGGGCAGGAGCGGCTGTCCGACTCGCTGTACGCGATGCTGGAGGCGGCCGGGCATCGTGTCGTCGGCGCCACGGCCCGGCTCCTGCCCGTGCTCGCGGATCGACGGCTCTCCGAGCTCCTGCAGGTCGGCGAGGGAGCGCCGCTGCTGCACATCCACCAGGTCGATCGCGACACCGACGACGTACCGGTGATGGAGTCCGACGAGTGGCATGTCGCCGACGCGTTCGACGTGATCGTCAACCGGCGCGCGCCGCTCTGAGGAATCCCGCGTCCGTGTCGCCACGATGCCGCCCCGGACGCGGCCGTGGCGCGAAAGGGCGGCTCGCGGGGCCGGCGAGGAGGGCCGGCCCCGCGCATCCTCGCGGCGGCTCAGGGTCGCTCGACCTCTTACACCTGGTCGAGGCCCCGGTTGATCATCCGGCCGATCGTCTCGTACTTCGCCCGGTCGTTGCGCTTGATGTAGAACGCATAGCCGAGCCCGACGAGGAAGATGAGCACGTCGCCGATCACCAGCCACTTCGTGTAGCTGTAGCCGGAGCCGAGGAACTTGAGGTTCTTGATCGCGAGGTAGAGGACGATCGCCTGGGTGATCGCCGCGATCACCGGAGCCGTGATCGTCGTCCACCAGTGGTGGTCCTGCTTGTGGTGAGTGCGGAAGTAGGAGAAGATCGCGATCGACACGAGCGCCTGGATCCCGAGGATCGAGACGACGCCCATGACCGCCATCAGCCCGTAGACCTGGATGTAGGCGACCGAATCCCCAGCGCCGAGCTTCTTGTCGACGGTGGCGAACAGCGCGAACGCGATCACGATCGCGACCGCGATCGCCGACTGTGTCGTCGATGCGATGTGCGGGCTCTTGTGCTTCTCGTGGGTCCGCCCGAGCGCGCTCGGAAGCACCCGCTCGCGGCCGAGCGCGTACATGTAGCGCGAGGTGGCATTGTGGAAGGCCATCGCGCAGGCGAACGAGCCGGTGATGATGAACCAGCTCAGGCACCCCTTCAAAAACGAGCCCGAGAACTGCTGGGCGGGCGTGAAGTAGAAGTTCGCCGCGTCGTTCTGGGCGACGTATGCGGCGTGGTCGATCGAGGTGTAGCCGGAGATGCCGGCCCAGGAGGTGATCGTGTAGAAGACCCCGAGGCCGATCACCGAGATGTACAGCGCGCGCGGGACGTTGCGCTTCGGGTCCTTGGACTCCTCGCCGTAGTTCGGCGCCGTCTCCCAGCCGACCCACGACCAGAACGCGAAGAAGATGCCGATTCCGGCAGCCCCCGCCGCGATCGCCGAGCCATGGAAGTGCCCGCCGGGGAGGCCCTTGAACGCGTTGATCGGATTGATCGCGGCGGCGGTCACGTGCCCGTGGCCGAACGAGACGATGTCGAACACGATCAGCGTGACGACCTCACACGTGAGTGCGACCCCGAGGATCCGGGCCGACAGCTCGACGTCGAAGTAACAGAGCACCGCGATGAGAGCCGCCGCGAACAGCGCGAACCACACCCACCCGAGATGGATACCGTACTGGGCGGCCTTGATCTGCGCGAAATAGGCAAAGCCGCCGAGCAGTGACACCTCGAAGACGCTGTAGGCGGCGACCATCGAGAACCCGGTCGCCATCCCCAGCTCCCGTCCGAGGCCGTGGCTGATGAAGCTGTAGAAGCCGCCCGCGGTCGTCACCTTGCGCGCCATGGCGACGTAGGCCACGCCGAAGATGGTGAGCACCACCCCGGCGACCAGGAACCCGGCCGGCGCGCCGACCCCGTTGCCGTAGCCGACGGCGATCGGCGTGTTGAACAGCATCGCCGAGATCGGGGCGGCGCCGGTGACGCTCATGAACAGCACCCCGACGAGCCCGATCGCGTTGCCCTTCAGTCGCGAGACGTCGGTGCGTTCGCCGACGTCGACGCTCTCCGCGACCGGGAGCATCCCCTCGTGGTGTGCGGGAATGATCTTTTCCTCGGTACTCACCCTCTGTCTCTCCTCCGTCTCACTGGCGGTCGGCGCTCGGCCGAATGCCGCCATTTGGGTCCGCGCCCGCGGGCGCCCTCTGGCTCTTCTCTGAAACTCAGTCCCTCGCCGTCGACTCCTCCACTGTCCGCGACGCCTCGAGGATCGCCCCGATCTGCGCCTCGAGCCCCGCCCCGGGGACGAAGGCGCCGTCGAGCGCCGCCGTACCGACGGTGAACCCCCAGACACCGCGTCGGGAGAGTGCCGCGATCCGCTCCGTGGAGTCGACCGAGCCGGCGGCGATCACCGGCAGCGACGTCGCCTCGACCACCGCCTCCACAAGCGCGTCGACGTCGCCGTCGTAGCGATACGCGAGCAGGTTGATCCCGTCGACGCCGAGGCGCTCCGCCTCGCGCGCGTCGGCCGCGATCTGCTCGATCGTGCCGCGCAGAAGGCACGGGTGGCCGACGATCCGCCCGACGTACGGGAAGAAGCGGATGCCCGTGCCGTCGATGATCTCGAGCACCGGCTCGATCAGCGTGCCGCCGATCAGATAGTCGGGCCGGAGCTCCGCGGCCACGCGAGCTGAGGAGAGCGTCGCCTCCTCGGTCTCGGAGACGACCTCGAGGTAGCTCGTGTGCCCATCGCCGCGAATGTCGTCGAGCAGCGCTCCGAGCTCGGCGGCCGGCAGGCCGACGTCCTTGCAGCCGAAATGCGAAACCCCGCTGTCCGCCACCGACGCGTAGATCTCACGCGCGTCCCGGATGGTCTCGTCGTCGCGCGTCAGCATGAAGATGAATTCGCTCACCGGTTGACCACTCCCCACTTGGCGGCTCAGGGTCCGCGGAGAGACAGGGTCGCCAGAACGGCAGGACTGTTTCTTCACGGACGACAAGTTGTCTGACAACTCGGAACGGTAGCGGAGGTAGGCTCTCCCGGCAAGGCGCGACGGGCCGCACGGCAGGATCGCCGCCCGAGGAGATCTGTCTCGATGTCGACCAACGCACGTCGCTCCCTCCGCCACCGGCTCGCCGACGATCTTCGGGCGCTCGTGCTCAGCGGCGAGCTCGCCCCGGGCGCCCAGCTGCCGAGCGAGCCTGAGCTCGCGCGTCGGATGCGTGTCTCGCGCAGCTCGCTGCGGAGCGCGATCGCGCTGCTCGAGGAGGAGGGGCTGCTCCGGCCGGTCCACGGGTCGGGCACGTACGTCAACGACCGGCCGCTGCTGCGCGACGACCTCAGTCGCAACCTCAGCGGCACCGAGATGATCGCGGCCACCGGACGCACGCCCGGCGCGCGGCTGACCGAGGCGCGCCTGGAGCCCGCGCCACCCGATGTCGCCGCGGCGTTCGGGCTGCCCGACGGCACGCCCCTGTCCGCGCTGCGCCGGGTGCGCACCGCCGACGACCAGCCGGTCATCGACACGACCGACTGGTGCCGGCCGGAGGTGCTCGACCCGGTGGCGATGGCCGACCCGGTCGACGGTTCGGTCTACCGGGCGCTCGCCGAGCGGGGCCTCGCGATCCATCACGGCGTCGCCACGATGCGCCCTGCGGTGGCCGACGCGCGGATCGCGGAGCGACTCGAGGTGCCGGAGGGCTCGCTGCTGCTGACGCTGTTCCAAACCGACAGCACCGCGGACGGCGTCGTCGCGCTCGTCTCGCTCGAGATCTACCGCGCGGACGCATTCCTGATCAGCGTCTACCGACGCGGCCCCGGGGACGACGCGAGCGCGTAGCGCGACGACCCGCGCGGCTACCGGCGCCACGAACCCACCACCTCGACGGCCTCGGCCCAGCGCCCCCGGCGCGCGGCGCGCTCGCCCTCGGACATCGCCGGCGTCATGACGAGGTCCGTCTCGGCCCCCCCGAGGTCGCCGAACCCCCAGCGACCGACAGCGAGCCCGGCCGCGAGCGCCGCCCCGACGGCGGTCGCCTCGCCTCGGACCGCCCGCCGGACCTCGACCCGACCGAGGTCGGCGAGCCGCCGCAGCACCCACTCCGACCGCGCCAGGCCGCCGTCGACGATGACGCTGGAGAGCGGGATCTTTGACCCGATCGCCTCGAGCGCATCGACGACCTGATGGACGACGCCATCGACGAGGGCACCCGCGAGCTCGGCGCGGGTCGTCGCCCGGGTCATGCCGAGCAGGCCGGCGCGGATGTCGGGGTCCCAGCTCGGCGTTCCAAACCCCTGGAGCGCCGGCACGCAGGCGATCGACCCATCCTCCGCGCCCGCGTCGGCAAGGAGCGCGTCGAGCTCCGCGGGCGCCGGCGCGATGCCGGCGGCGGCGAACCAGTCGAGCGCCGAACCGGCGGCGGGGATGAACCCCTCGGCGGCGTAGCTCGCGCGGCCGCGGAGCCGCCAGGCGCAGGACTGAAGCACGCCGTCGGGCGACGGGATCGCCTCCTCGCCGACCTGGACGAGCAGGAACGCTCCGGTTCCGAGCGTCAGCTTCGCCTGCCCGCGCTCAAGACAGCCGAGCCCGAGCAGCGAGGCCTGCTGATCGCCGAGCGTGGCGGTGAGCCTGACGCCCGCGATCGCCGATTCCGGGAGGCAGACGCCGCCGACCCCGTCGGTGTCGACGATCGGCGGCATCAGCCCTCGGGGAACGTCGAACAATGCGAGCAACTCGTCATCCCAGTCGCCCGCCCCGAGCCCACACAGCAGCGTGCGCCCGGCATTGCCGACGTCGCACACGTCGATGCCGGCGAGCGAGCGGATCAGCCAGCCGGCGATGTCGTGGAACACGAGGCTCCCGGCTCGGGCGCGCTCGCGGGCGCCGTCGACGCCGTCGAGCACCTCGGCGAGCTTGGTCGCGGAGAACGTCGGGTCGAGCTCGAGGCCGGTGCGGTCCCGCACGAGCCGCGCGTGGCCGACGGCGGCGAGCGCCCGGCAGCGATCGGTCGTGCGCCGGTCCTGCCAGACGACCGCCGGATGGATCGGCCGCCCGGACGCGCGCTCGCAGACGACGAACGTCTCGGTCTGGCTCGCGATGCCGAGCGCCGCGACGTCGTTCGCCCCGACGCCGGCCTCTCGCAAGGCGGCGGCGATCGCCCGCTCCGCTGAGGCGGCGAGCTCGTCCGGGTCCTGCTCGACGCGCCCCGGCCCCGGGAACGAGCAGCTCACCGGGACGGCGCCTGAGCCGACGATCCGCATCCGCTCGTCGAGCGCGAGGCAGCGCGTGCTCGACGTTCCCTGGTCGAGCCCGATGACGACGGCGCTCACCGCGCGGCCTCCGTCTCGTGCGGATCGCCCGGCGCTGTGTGCGACGCCGCCGGGTCGGCGAGTTCGTCTGCGCCGGCGAGCGCCGCCCGGTACGCGGCGAGCGCGCTCGCATCGTCGCGCTCGGCCTCGCCGGCGCGCTCCGCGGCGATCCGGCGCTCCCAGGCGGCGACCTCGCGATCGGCGCGCTCGGGACTCCATCCGAGCTCGCCGGCCATCAGCGACGCCGCCTCAGCGGCCGCGAGCGTCCCCCGGTCACGGGTCGTGATCGCGAGCCGCGTGCGGCGCTCGAGCACATCCTCCAGGCGGAGCGCGCCCTCGTGGGTGCACGCGTGGACGACCTCGGCCGCGATGTGGCCGCCTCCGCCGGACAGCGGCTCGGCGAGCTCGGGCCGCTCGGCGATGATCCCGACGAGCTCCCCGGCGCGATCGCCGTAGCGGCGCAGGAGCCGCTCGACGGTCGCGGGCTCGAGCCCCGCCTCGGCCGCGAGGCGCAGGCGGCGACGCCAGGCGGACACGAATCCGTCCGCCCCGAGCAGCGGAATGCGGTCCGTCGGGGACGGCGGCACGTCGGTCAGCTCACGCGCGGCGGCGTCGACCAGGTCGGCCGCCATCACGCGATAGGTCGTGTACTTGCCGCCGGCGATCGTCGTCAGGCCGGGCAGCGGCCGCTCGACGACGTGGCGGCGGCTCAGCCGGGTCGTGTCGGACACGGCCGCGGGCCCGACGAGCGGGCGCAGGCCGGCGAACACGCCGATCACGTCGGCGCGGGCGAGTGGTTCGACGAGGAACTCGTTGGCCTTGGCGAGCACGTAGTCGACGTCCGCGCCGGAGGCGACGACCTCGTCGGGCCCGTGCGTCCAGGGGGTGTCGGTGTCGCCGATCAGCCAGCCTGCGTCGGTCGGGATGACGAACAGGACGCTCTTCTCGGTCCGCGCGAGCAGTCCGGTCTCCATCCGGATCCGCTCGCGGGGGACGACCACGTGGATCCCCTTCGACGGGCGCATCTCGGTCTCGAAGCGCGCGCCCGAGCGCACCCGCACCGCGTCGGTCCACGCGCCGACGGCGAGGGCCACGCTCCGCGCGGGAATCGTGAGCGTCTCCTCGCGCTCGTGGTCGCGGACGACCGCGCCGGTGACGCGCTCGCCGGAGCGGAGGAGCTCGACGAGCTCCGTGCGGGTCGCGATGAGCGCGCCGTGGGCGGCCGCCGTCCGCGCGAGCACCGCCACCATCCGGGCATCGTCCTCGGCGGCATCGTGGAACTGGACGGCGCCGGTCAGCCCGGCGGCGCTCAGTCCCGGCGCCTCGCGGCGGGCGCCGGCGCGCGTGAGGTGGCGGTGCCGCGGCACCGAGCGGCCGCCTCCGAGCGTGTCGTAGAGGACGAGGCCGGTCCCCAGGTACACGCGCTCCCAGCCGCGGCCGCGCAGCGGCCACAGGAACGGCACCGGCGAGACGAGATGCGGCGCGAGCCGCCTGAGGAGCAGCTCGCGCTCGCGCAGCGCCTCCCGGACAAGCCCGATGTCCCCCATCTCGAGGTAGCGCAGCCCGCCGTGGATCAGCTTGCTCGACTTGCTGGAGGCGCCTGACGCGAGGTCGCGCGCCTCGACGAGACCGACGTCAAGCCCGCGCGCGGCCGCGTCGAGCGCCGCGCCGGCGCCGGTGACGCCGCCGCCGACGATCAGCAGGTCGAGCCCCGAGGCCATGCGCTCGAGCGCGGCCGCGCGCGCCCGCGGGTTCAGCGCGCCGTCAGCGAGCATCGCTCGCGCGGACCTCGACCGACGTGGCGACGGCGCTCCCGGCGGCGCGCGCGGAAGACGAGGCCTGGGCGCGCACGACGATCCGGACGCGGTCGCCGCGGAACAGGTCACGCGAGCATTCGAAGGGCGCTCCGCTGTCGTCCCAGGCGGTTCGGGAGATCGAAACGAGCGAGGCATGCCGAGGGATCCCGAGGAGCCGCGCCTCGGCCGGCCCCGCGTCGACGACCTCGAGCCGTTCCTCGGCCTGACCGGGGATCAGCCCGTACTCGGACTGCAGGAGCTCGTAGAGCGAGCCGCTGAGCGCGCGGTCGAGCAGTCCCGGGAAGCGCTCGGCCGGAAACGACGCCCGCTCCAGCGAGATCGGATCGTCGTCGGCGAGACGGACGCGGACGATCTCGTGCACGAGCTCGCCGGGAGCGATCCCGAGCGCCTCCGCGACGTCGACCGGCGCGCCGATCGTCGCGGTCGAGATGACCCGCGCGTCTGACTGGAAGCCCTGGCGGCGCAGGTACGCGGGCAGCCCGGTGAGGCTCGCGAGATCGCGCTCGACCTTGCGCTCGGCGACGAAGATCCCGCCGGTGCGACCGCGGGCTCGGACGATCGTGCCGCTGCGCTCGAGATCGGACAGCGCCGCGCGGACGGTCGAGCGCGAGACGCCGAGGCGCTCGGCGATCTCACGCTCGGCGCCGAGCCGCTCCCCGGGCGCGAGCTCCCCCGCCCTGATCTCGCCCGCCAGCCGGTCGCGCACCGCGAGCACCGCCGGACTGAGCGGTCCGAGCGGCGGCGCACCGAGCCGCTCTGCACCGGCCGGCATCCGTCACGCTCCGAGCGCCGCGACCGACTCGGGGAGGGTCTGACCGCCGTCGACGACGATCGTCTGACCGGTGATGAAGCCCGCCTCGTCGGTGGCGAGGAACAGTGCGGCGTTGCCGATGTCCGCGACCGATCCGAGGTGTCCGAGCGGGATCGACGCCTCCATCGTGCGGCGGTAGTCCTCGCCGAGATCGTCGAGCCCCTCGGTGACGACGTTGCCCGGCAGTACGGCGTTGACCGTGATGCGCTGCCCGGCGAGCTCGATCGCCGCCGTCCGCAGGAAGCCGAGCTGGGCGGCCTTCGTCGCGCCGTAGTGCGACCAGCCGGGGAAGCCGGTGATCGGACCGGTGATCGACGAGGTGAGGATCACGCGGCCGTGGCCGCTGGCCGCGAGCGCCGGGATCGCCGCCTTGACCGTCAGCATCGTGCCCTTGACGTTGATCGCGAAGATCTCGTCGATCTCCTGCTCGGGCATCTCCTCGAGCCTGCTCGACGGGAACACGCCGGCGTTCGCGCAGACGACGTCGAGGCCGCCGAACCGCCCGACGACCTCGGCGACGGCCCGCTCCGCATCCGGGCCGCTCGCGACGTCGGCTTGGACGTAGACGACCTCGCCGCCGGCGTTCTGGAGCTCGGCCGCGGCGGCCTCTCCTCGCTCGGCGTCCCGGCCGGTGATCGCCACCTTGGCCCCGGCGCCCGCGAAGCACGCCGCGATCCCCTTGCCGATCCCCGCGGTCCCGCCGGTGACCATGACGCTCCGTCCCTCGATCGGTGTGAACATCGCTCGTGCTCCCTTCAGTGCGTGGACAGGTACGCCTCGGCGAGCGCGCACGTGCCGGCGGTGAAGCCGGCGCCGAGCTCGGCCGCCTCCGGTGCGAACGTGTGGTGCGAGCCGATCCAGGCGACGAGCAGCAGCCGGCGGAGCATCACGAACGTCTGCAACTCCGTCACGGAGGCGTCGTCGAGCGCGGCCACGCTGCGGTAGCCGCGGATCCAGGCGTCGCGCAGCTCCGGCACGCGCGGATGGTCCTCCATGAACGAGACCGTCGTCGCGAAGTCGTACATGAACCACGAGGCGCCGCAGTCGTCGAAGTCGATGAGGAGCACCTCGGAGCCGTTGACGAGCAGGTTCGCAAGCCGCATGTCGGCGTGGATCAGCCCGAACCGCTCCGGGCCGCCGCCGAAGCGCTCGAGGCGCGTGCGGATCGTCTCATCGAGCCGCTCGAGCACGCGGCGTTCCTCGAGGCCGATCCCAAGCCCGTCCTGCCACGCGCCCCAGTAGCCGCTCGGACCGATCGAGTGCTCGTAGTCCCACGGCGGCCGGGTGAAGCCCGCGGGGGCGCGCCAGCCGCGCAGGTGCTCGTGCATGCGCGCCGAGATCGCACCGAGCCGCTCGTACTGCTCGAGCGCGCGCACGCCGTCGTCCATGTCGACGACCGTCCCGTCGAGCCACTCGAACATCACGGCGTTGCGCGCCTCGACGCCCGGCGCCTGCGCGGGCACGACCCGCGCCCCGTCGGGAGCGGCGATCGCGCGCGGCGTGTGAACGACGCCGTCGGTCCGGAGCGCGTCGATCCACGCGAGCTCGGACTCGATCTCGGCGACCGTCCGGTAGCCGGGCCGGTGGAGGCGGAGCGCGTAGCTGCGGCCGCTCCCCGGATCGTCGACCTTGTAGGTGTGGTTCTCCGAGACGTTGACGAGCGTCACCCTCGCGCCGTCGCCGATCCCGAAGCGGGCGAGCGCCGCCTGCGCGAGCGCGTCGACGGGGTCGCGATCCGGCTCGGCGGGTTCGGCCATCAGTGCTCCCTGCCGGTGACCGAGGCGGCGACCCGTTCGATCTCCTCGCGCGCGGGCGCGAGGTCCGTGAGCGAGCCGGCGAGGTAGACGCGGCCGGCCGCGCCGATCATCGAGACGCTGATCAGGGTCAGCCCGGGCGCGGCCCGCTCGGCGGCGTTCGCGGCGGCGGCGGCGTAGAGCGCCGGGACGAACTCGGCGACGAGCAGGTTCTCGCCGGGCATGATCATCGACGCCTCGCGCACCCGGTTGAGGATCACCGCGTGCTGGTCGGTGACGTTCTCGATCACCTCGATGTACGTCAGCCGCGGCCGCAGCGTGTCCTCGGCGCGGGCGCCGATCCCGGCGAGGATCGCCTCCCCGGCCCGCTCGACGACGTCGGGGCGCTCGTGATGAACCTCGAGCACGCCGAACTGGCGCTCCACGAAGTGGATGCCCGGCTCGGCATCCGGCACCGCCTTGAGCGCGAGGTCGATGACGCGCTCGATGGCGAGCGCCGGCGCGACCTCGACGATGAGGGCGGTGTCGCCCTCCTTTGCCGGATAGCCGCGGGCGCGGGTCGGCGTCCCCAGGTACGCGGCGAACTGGGGCGCGAGATCCGGAAGTGACAGGTAGACGCGGAGCTCGACCGGATTGGCGTGCGCCGGATCACCCGGCGCGCGAGCGCTCGCCCGTCGTGCGGGGGGGGCCACTGCCTACTACGCGGTCGCGGTGAAGTGCTTATCGAGCTCGTGGTGCGGGCGCGGGATGACGTGGACGGAGATGAGCTCGCCGACCGTCGATGCGGTCTCAGCCCCGGCCTCGGTGGCCGCCTTGACGGCTCCGACGTCACCGCGCACGACGACGGCGACGAGCCCATCGCCGACCTCTTCGCGGCTGATGATCGTGACGTTCGCCGCCTTGACCATCGCGTCCGCCGCCGCGAGCGCAGCGACGTAGCCCTTCGTCTCGACCATGCCGAGTGCTTCGTTCATTTTCCTGTCTCCTTGGTGGATTTCTGTGCGCGCGTCGATTGACTGCGGATCGGCGTCGGCCGCTTCCGCGTCGCCGCCCGCGTCGGCGGCGGCGGTGGCGGTGGCTCGGTCTCGCGCTCGGGATCGAGCGAGCCGATGATCAGCGCGTCGACCGGGGGGTGAGCGGCGCCGAACCAGGCGGAGGCGACCGATCCGGTCGTCACGAGCACGCGCTCGCCGACGCCGCTGCCGAGCACGTCGAAGGCGACGAGCCGCGCCCCGTCGTCGGTGAGCACCTCGAGGAAGGCGCCGCGCGGGATCGAGTCGATCCGCCGCGTCGCCCATACCGACCCGGTGACGGTCGCCTTCAGCATTGCGCCTCCCTTTCGATCCGGACGCCGAGGGTGCGCGCCGCCTCGCGCGCGAGCGGCGTGAGCACGGCCGCGCGTGCGAGCACCAGGCGGGTGCCGGCGGCGTGCGCCTGGCGGACGTGCCGCTCGGTCACCGCGCCGCGCGCCACGTGCTCGGCCGGCAGCGTGTCGGAGGCGGGGGCGCCGACCGGCGCCGTCGTGCGGTGCAGGCGGAAGCGAAGCCGCCCGGCCTTGATCGCGAGCCGGTCGCGCGGGCTCTCCAGTCGCGTCACGAGCGAGCGCACGAACGTCTGCAGGTCCTCATCGGAGTCGATCGTCACGGTCTCGACAGTCGCGCCCGCGGGCGCCGGCCGCCGCCGGGCCGGGACCGCGGCACGGGCCCCGGCCGCGCGGTGGAGATGAACCCCCCTCGGTGCCAGCTCCTCCAATGGAGGATCCGTCCCCCGGACGCGCGGAGATGCGGATGGGGCGCCGGGCGCGCCGGAAGTGTCGGGGGCGCCCGCGCCGATCACCTCCCCGGGCACGGGCGGGGCGCTCCACGTCGACGGCCGCAGGACCGCGGCGACCGGCGGTGCGGGCACGAGCGGGACGACCTCGGGCTCGGCGCCGGGAGCGCGCGCGGCACTCCGGCGCTCGTGGCCGTGTGGAGCGGCGTGGCCGTTCGGGCCGGCGTGGCCGTTCGGGCCGGCGTGGCCCGGACCGGCGTGGGCGTTCGCGTGCCCGTGGCCGTCGGTGCGGCTGTGCCCGTTGCTCGCCGCGTCGCCGTTCGCACGGGCGTGACCGTTGGTCGCCGCGTCGCCGGGCGCGCGGGCATGCCCGCTCCGCTCCTGGCCGCCGACGACATCGGGGAGCAGCTCCCGGAGCGCGTCGCGGATCGCGTTCCGCATCGCCTCGTCGGGGTCGCGCGCGGTCACTGTGCCTCCTCCAGGGCGGCGGTCGCCGCCTGGGCCGCGGTGCGGACGTCCGCCTCGGCGCCGCTCAGGTAGACGCGGCCGGTCGCACCGATCATGCGGTAGTCGACGACCTTGATCCGCGCCGCCTTCTCGGCCTCGTTCACGGCCTTGATCGCATACGAGGCGGGCTGCATCTCGAGCACGAACAGCGACTCGCCCGGCAGCGCCATCGATCCGAGCTTGTTGCGGTTGATCAGGAACGCGTGCTGGTGATCGAGTCGCGAGATCAGCTTCGAGGCGAGGATCTGCGGGGCGGTCGCCTCGTCCGGCCCGGTGCCGAGCGCGTCGAGCATCGCCTGCACGGCCGACTCGACCGCCGAGGTCTGCCGCGAGTGAAACTCGAGGTAGCCGAAGTGACGCTCGACGACGAGGATCCCCGCCTGCACCTCGGTGTACTTGAGAACGACGTCGGTGAGCGGCTCGATGTCGAGGCCGGGCGCGATCTCGATGATGCCCGCCGCCATCCGCGTGCGTGGGAGCCGTCCGCGAATCCAGGTGCCGAGGTAGCACATCGTCTGGGGCTGCAGCTGGTCGATGAAGATCGAGGAACGCAGCTCCGCCATCAGCGCGCCACCACCTCTCGGAGCTCCTCGATGATCAGCCGGCGGATCTCCTCTCGCAGGACCGCCTCCTCGGGGGCGGCGGCCGGGGAGGGCTCCGGCCCGAGCGGCGCGATCTGCCGGCGGGCCGGCGCCGCCGCCGCCCACGGCTCAAGCCCCACGAAGTCCCCGAACGGCTCGGCGGGATCCTTTGCGTAGGCGATCTGCGTCCACTGCAGGAGATCGCGCGGCTGCAGGTTCTCGGTGAGCGACGAGCGCCCGAAGAAGCCGGTGCCGATCGTCATCGTGGGGGCGAGGTTCGTGTCGAGCCCCGCCGAGCCCGTGCTGCCCGGCGCGTTGACGGCGACGCGCAGGACCCGGACCGTGGCGCCGTAGGCGAGGATCGTCTCGGGGCTGCGGGAATGGATGACCGCGGAGTGCCCGGCGCCGCCGAGCCGCAGGAGCGCGCGAGCGGCGTCGATGCCGCGCTGCGCATCCGGCGCCTGCACCATGCCGAGCAACGGGAACAGCTTCTCGCGCGCGAGTGGCTCCTCCGGCACGATCAGCTCGAACGGCGCGATCAGGACCTTGGTGCCACGCGGCACGCGGATCCCGGCGGCGTCCGCGAGCATCGCGGCATCCTTGCCGGCGAGCTTCGTGTTGATCCTCCCCTCCGGGTAGCAGGTCTCGCGGATCCGGTCGGTCGCCTCGCCGTCGAGCACGGCTCCGCCCGCGCGCCGGAATTCGGCGATCAACTCCGACCCGATCGACGACTCCGCGATGACGGTCGACTCATTCGTGCACAGAATCGAGTTGTCGAACGACTTCGACTCGACGAGGCACTCGGCCGCGCGCCGGATGTCGGCGGTCGCGTCGACAAGCGCCGGGACGTTGCCCGGCCCGACCCCGAGCGCCGGGTTGCCCGAGCGGTACGCGGCCCGCACGACCGCGGTCCCGCCCGTCGCGAGGATCAGGTCGACCCCCGGATCGGCCATGAGCGCCTCGATCAGCGGGATCGTCGGCTCCTCGACGACCTGCAGGCAGCCGTCCGGCGCGCCCGCGGCGACCGCCGCCCGTGCCATGAGCCGCACGGCCTCGGCGCACGTCCGGCGGGCCATCGGATGGGGCGAGACGACAACCGCGTTGCGCGTCATGAGCGCGCACAGCACCTTGAAGTAGGTCGTCGCAACCGGATTCGTCGACGGGGTGAGCGCGAGGATCACGCCGGCGGGCTTCGGAACCTCGAGGAGCTTGCGGCCCGCATCGATGCGCACGCCGACGTAATCCTCGTCCGCGTAGCGCTCCACCAGGCCGCGGGAGCACGCCTCGTTCTTGCGGCGCTTGTGCTCGGCGACACCCATCCCTGTCTCCTCGACGGCCTCGTGAGCAAACCTTTCCGCGTTTTGGTATGCGACCTCGGCGGCGGCCTCGACGACTGCGCGGGTTTGGTCCCGGTCGTAGGCGGCAAATGCGGTGGCCGCCCAGCGGGCGCGCTGGAGCATCATGCGGGCGCGCGGGGCCCCGGGCGCCTCGGGGGCGCGAGCGTCGCGGATCCCGGCCTCCAGCGTGCTCATACCGCGACCGCCGCCCCGCGTCGCGATTCCGTGCGCGCGTCGTGCAGCGCGCGCTCGATCCCGACCGCGGTGCGGTCAAGCACCTCGTCGACGAGGTCGGGGCCCATGAGGATGCCGGGCTTGAACTGCAGGACCTGCGGGTCGAGCGTCGAGAAGATCGCCCACACCCCGTGCTCGTAGAGCCGCCGCATGACGAGCTTGGCGCCCTGCGGATGCGCGAACTCGAGGCCCATGACGACGCCGTCCTGGCGAATTCCGGTGAACCAATCCGGATACATCTCCTGGATCGCGCGCAGGCCGGCGCGGAAGCGATCGGCGATGTAGTGGACCATCGAGCGCACCTCCGGCCGGCCGCAGATCTCGAGCACCTTCAGCCCGACGATGCAGCCGAGCTCCGCGCCGCCGCCGGTCGAGATGTGGCCGAACCCGTCCTCCTTCAACCAGGCCGAGCATTCCTCGGAGACGACGACGGACGCGATCGGGTACATGCCGCCGGTGATCCCCTTGCCGACGACCATGATGTCCGGTTCGATCCCGGCCTTCATGATCCCCCACATCTCGCCGGTCCGCATCAGCCCGGTCTGGACCTCGTCGGCGATGTAGAGCGCGCCATGTCGCTCGCAGAGCCGCTTGACCGCCTGCAGATAGCCGGGTTGCGGCAGCGGGAACCCATACGTCGCCGGAATCGTCTCCATGATCACCGCCGCGACGTCGTCGCCGCGCAGCGCCGCCTCCATCGCGTCGACGTCGTTGAACGGAACCTGCACGAACTCCTCGGGCCGGTCGGAGAGGAACAGCGTCGAGAAGCGATCGTCGCCGGCCGCCACCGCGAGCCCGGTGTGGCCGTGGTAGCCCTTGCGGATCGAGACGATCTTGCGTCGCTGCCGCGTGTGGCGCGCGGTCTTGATCGCGATGTCGATCGCCTCTCCGCCCCCCGCTCCGTAGATCACCCGGCGCATGTTCGCCGGGGCGGTCGCCACCAGCGCCTCGGCGAGCGCGGTCCGCGCGAGCGCGGGGAAGTGGTGGTTGCCGATGTCGAACCGGCTCATCGCCTGCTCGAGCGTCGCGATCAGCTCCGGGTTGCGGTGCCCGAGGTTGTACGTGCCGCCGTTGAGGTGCATGTCGATCAGGCGCCGGCCGGCCATGTCCCAGAACAGGTAGCCCTCGCGCCGATCGATCACCAGGTCGACGCCGGCCTCCTGCCAGAAGCGCGTCTTGTCCGGATTCCAGAACTGCTCGGACCTCTGCAGGAAGTCCGCCTTGGAATCGAACGAGAAGAAGCCGTAGTCGTACATGGACGTTTCCGGCCCTCCGACACGGACCGTCCGGAGGATCGGCGCACCATACCATTAGTTCGCTTCTCGCGCAGACCTTTTAATAAAAAGATCTACTCGATTCAGTCGCCGGGGGTGGCGGGCGCGGAGGCCGACGCGCGACGCGGATCCACTCAGCAGCACGGTGGCGCGTGGGGCTGGCCGCGGAGCGCGGACGGCGCGGGCTCAGACCAGCAGCATGCCGGCCCGCTCGAGCTGCGCCGCGAGCCGCAGCAGGACGGTCTCCTGGGGCGCCATGAACTGGATGCCGATCGGCAGGCCGTCGGCCGTCTCGGCGAGCGGGAGCGAGATCGCGGCGAAGCCCGAGACGTTCGCCATCGCCGTCCATCCGGTCGTCGCGAACTCGACCCGGAAGAACGCCTCGGTGCTCCCCCGCGGTTGGCCCAGATGGCGCAGTGGCGGCGGACCGCCCGTGAGCAGGGTCGGGACCATGAACACATCGACGTCGGCGAGCCCCTGCGCGAAGCGCCGGCCCTGTGCGTGCATGGCCGCGACCGCGCCGGCGTACCGCTCGCCGCTGACGTGCCTGCCCTCCTCCAGCATCTCCCACGCTGTCGGCTCCAGCTCGTCGCGCTCCGGCGGGCGGCCGAGGGCCTGGTGGGCGAGCGCGTACAGCTCGAGGTTCGACACCTGATGGAGCACCGCGACGGCATCGACGACGGCGTCGGTGTCGAACTCCGGCGCGCCCGGCTGGAGGTGGTGGCCGAGCCCCTCGAGCGGCGCGAGCAGCGACTCGACGGCGGCGCGGGTGTCCGGGTGGGTGTCGCCCTCCGGATGGGTGTCGCCCGGCTGGGTGTCGCCCTCCAGCCGGGTCTCGCCGCCGAACGGCCCGTCCGCGCTCCAGCGGATCCGCAGCGGCTCCGGGTCACGCTCGATCGCGCTCAGCCACGACTGCCCCGGCGGGATCGCCGTGTACGGATCCCCGGGCGCAGGGCCGGCGGTCGCGTCGAGCAGCGCCGCGCAGTCACGGACCGTCCGCGTGAGCGCGTGCTCGTTGCCGAGGCCCGCGACCGACTCCGACTCGGGGGCGAGCGTCTTGCGACCGCGCGTGGGCTTCAGGCCGATGACGCCGCAGGCCGAGGCCGGCACCCGGATGGAGCCCGTCGCGTCGCTCCCCGACGCCGCGGGCACGAGCCCGGCCGCGACCGCGACCGCGGAGCCGCCACTCGACCCGCCGGGCGAGCGCTCGGGCGCCCGCGGGTTCACCGTCGCCCCGAACAGCACGGGTTCGGTCGTGCAGTGGTTGCCCCATTCGGGCGTGTTCGTCTTGCCGGCGATGAGCAGCCCGGCCCGCTCGTAGCGCGCGACCACCTCCGAGGTGTGCGCGGACACGTGGTCGCGAAGCGCGACCGAGCCCATCCGCTCGGGGGTCCCGGCGAGCGGCTCACCGAGATCCTTGAGCAGGAACGGCGCGCCCGCCAGCGGGCCGTCGCCGAGCGGACCGCGCGCCCGCTCGCGGGCCCGGTCGAACAGGTCGCAGATCACGGCGTTCAGGCGGCGCTCGGACTCGATCCGGGCGATCGCCGCGTCGAGCAGCTCAAGCGCGGTCGCCTCCCCGCGCCGGATCAGCTCGGCGTGTGCGATCAGGTCAAGTCTCGCGAGATCCACCACGGCTCGGGCATCGTTTCACGCTTTTTCCCTCGGAGAGGACGAAAATCGACCAATCCTCCGCCGCCCGGCCGCCTGTCGGGCGCGCTCGGCATCAGCCTGTCGGCGCTCGTCGCGCGGGCCGAGCGGGACGAATCGCCGATCGCCCGCCGCGGCGAGCAGCCGGTGTGGGTCGACCCGGCGAGCCGCTACGTGCGGCGGGCGCTCTCGCCGCGACCGGGTGGCCGGCTTGAGCTCGTGGAGATCGAGCTGCCCGCAGGAACGGTCGTCGGCTACCCGAGTGAGGCGGCGCTTGCCGCCGAGCAGCAGATCTGGCTGATCGAGGGAGACCTCGTCGTGCGCGAGGATGATCGTGAGCACCGGCTCGCCCGTGGGGACTGCCTCGAACTGAGACCCGGGACCGCCCGGGTGTTTCGCACCGACGACGGGTGCCGCTACCTGGTGGCGTACGCGCGATGATCCGGCGCGCGGACCCCGCCGACGCCGGCGCCTGCGCCGAGCTGTACGCGCCGTACGTGCGCGACTCGGTGATCTCGTCCGAGGCGGAGCCCCCGACGGTGTCCGAGATCCGGCGGCGCATGGACGGCGCGCACCTGTGGCTCGTCGCCGAGGAGGGATCGGAGATCGTCGGCTACGCCTACGGAAGCCCCCACCGCGAGCGCGATGCCTACCGGTGGGCGGTCGACGTCGCGATCTACCTGCATCCCGAGCGCCGCGGGCGCGGGCTCGGACGGCGGCTGTATGCGGAGCTGATCGAGGGCCTCCGGGAGCGGGGCGCGTGCGTGCTCTGCGCCGGGGTGGCGCTCCCCAATCCGGCGAGCGAGCGCCTGCACCTGAGCCTCGGGTTCGCCGAGGTCGGCACCTACCGCCGGATCGCGTACAAGTCCGGCCGCTGGATCGACACCCGGTGGTACGAGCTCGAGCTGCACGCCGACGGCGACACCGACGCCGAGCCGCCTGCGCGCGATGCCCTGCGCCTGCCGCACGAGCGCTCCGCCGCCGCGCTCGGGGCAGCGCTCGAGCTCGCCCTCCGCCACTCCGCCGACCGGCGAATCGCCGCCGCCCGGGCCGCGGACGCGATCCGCGCCCACATCCCGTGGCGCTGGGTCGGCATCTACTCGGTGTCGGACGGCCGCGTCACGAACGAGGCATGGAGCGGACCGGCGCCTCCCGCCCACCTCAGCTTCCCCGCCACCGCCGGCCTCACCGCGACCGCCGTCGAAACCGGCGAGACCGTCGTCGCGAACGACGTGACGCGCGATCCGCGATACCTCGCGAACCAGGCGCACACGGGCTCGGAGATGATCGTCCCGGTGCTGCGCGCCGGCACGGTGGTCGGCACGCTCGATGTCGAGAGCGACTGCGCGAACGCGTTCGGCGAGCGCGACCGGGCGCTCGCCGTCCAGCTCGCCGGGCATCTGGCACCTCTGTGGACGGTGTCCCCAGCCGCGCCACGACGCGGCGCGGGCGCATGCCCGGCCAACCGGCGGTCGCACCGATGAGCGCGCTCGGCACCGGCGGCACGTCGCGGGCCCCGGCGCACGGCTGCCACCGGGGCCCGGAGCTTCATCGAGGATCTCGCCTTCGCGGGGGAGGCGGGCCGCTCACGCTCGTGACCAGACGGGTCGCGCCCCGTGTCCCGTCGCTTCGGGCCGCGTTCCGCCGCCCGACGGCTACCGCGGCGGCGGCCGCCAATGGTGCGGATCGCGCCCGCTGCGGTCCGCGAGCGCCCTGCGCCGCTCGTAGGCGCGAAGCTCCGCCTCGAACCCCGCCCACCAGTCGCCGCGGAGATCCCGCGGGCGCCGGCGCAGGCGCCGCGGCCAACTGACCGTCACCTCGGACGCAACCACCCGCGCGAGCAGCGCGCAGAGCGCGACGAGCACGACGATGCCGAGGAGCGCGATGATCATCGCGTCGGCGCTGCGGGAGCCTCGGGCATGCCCCGTGGTTACCCGGGCGCGGAGTGCGACACCAGTACCGGCGGTGAGTGTCAGTCGACGAACGGTCAACCCGGACCGCTGGATCGGTGACTGTCACCTCACGAACCTTCCTCCCGGTGCGCATCGTTTGCCGGCAAACGTGTGAGCGTCCTCGTCGTTGGAAGGGGTACTCGACCAGGTGCCCGTTGCACATCGTAGGTCTCACGACTTCTGAGGAGGTATCCCATGAGCACTGGAACGCAACCCACTCAGCGACCGACCACCAACGGGGTGACCGCCGAGCTGAACGCGTGGCGTGATCACACCCGGGTGTTCCTGCAGCCGATCGCGGCTCCGTCGATCCTGGGCCTCTACGGCTTCTCGGTGGCGACCTTCATCGTCACCGCCTACCTCGTCGGCTGGTATGGCACCGCGACGTCCCCGCTGCTCATCTTCCCGTTCGCGGTCGCCGCCGGCGGCATCTTCCAGGGGATCGCCGCGATCTGGTCCTACCGGGCGCGTGACGGCCTGGCCACGGCGGTCCACGGGATCTGGGCCGCGTTCTGGCTCGGCTGGGGATTTCTCGAGTTCATGATTGCGCTGAAGCTGATCCCGGCGCCCGCCCGGAACGCGATGGTGCCGGAGCTCGCGTACTGGTTCTTCGCGCTGGCCGCCGTCACCGCGGCGGCGACGGTCGCCTCGCTGGCCGAGAACCTCAGCCTCACCGCGGTGCTCGCGCCCCTGGCCGCCGGCTCCGCACTGCTCGGCGTCTTCTACATCGCCGGCGGATCCTTCTGGATCCACATCGGGGGCTACGTGACGATGCTCTCGGCGTTCACCGCGTTCTACGCGGCCACCGCGATGATGACCGCGAACAGCTTCGGTCGCGTCATCCTGCCGGTCGGCAAGCTGCGCAAGGAGCCGGACATCCCCGGCGGGCATCCCAACTATCCGATCGAGTTCGAGCTCGGCGAGCCGGGCGTCCGTCACGGACAGTAGTCACACGACACACCGTCCTCCACCGCGGGCGAGGCCCCACCTCGGGCCTCGCCGGCACGTGGCCGGTCTCGCGACAAGCTGCTCGTGCGTAGGGGCCGACGACCGGGGCGACCCGTCCTCGAAGCTCAGCGGCGGGCGGCCGTTGAGGAGCCGGTTGGCGAAGATCGCGAACACACCCGTGCGGGGATTGGACAGCGCCTGATCGGGGCCCGGACACGTTGCAGACACGCAGAGGCGGCTCTCCATCGGCCACGAGCGCGCCCGCAGGGTCGCGGTAGCGCCGCCGGCGCTCCCCGGGTTCAATGTCTTCTTCTTCCGGTGGCTGATCGGCGGGGCCCCGGGGAAACCTCGACGCCCATGGTCGTCCGCCGTCACACCGCAGACACGGTGGGCCGCGGCTGGTACGCTGGCGAACGAACGACGCGGCCGTGGCCCTCGCGATCGTTTCCTGACACCGGCCGTGGGTACTGCGAGGGCGTGGCTGGCTGTGAAAGCGGCGCCGTGCTCGTGACGGGTGCGTCCGGCCTGATCGGATCGCACGTCGTGCGGGCGCTGCTCGAGGCGGGCTATGTCCCGCGCGGGTTCTCCCGCCACGGGCCGCCACCCGACGGCGCCGCCGACTGTGAGTGGGTGAGCGGCGACGTTCGGGATCCGGAGGCGGTCCGGGCGGCGGCGCGCGGGTGCGCCGCGATCGTGCACTGCGCCGCGCTCTACTCCTACGCGCGCGCCGCCCGGCCCCAGATGCACTCGATCAACGTGCGTGGGACGCGGAGCGTGCTCGCCGCGGCCACGGCCGAAGGCGTCGAGCGGGTCGTGGTCACGAGCAGCGCGGCGACCTGCGGACCCGTGCCCGGCCGCCCCGCCACCGAACGCGACCGTCCCCCGGAGTGGGAGCTCGTCGTTCCCTACAAGCGCTCGAAGCTCGCCGCCGAGCGCGTGGCCGCGGCGGCGGCCGAGACCCAGGACGTCGTGATCGTCAACCCGACGACGACCGTCGGAAGCGGCGATCGGGGTCCGACGCCCTCGGGGCGGATCGTGCGCGACGTCCTCCGGCGGCGGATCCGCGGCTACCTGGCCGGCGGCGGGCTCAACGTCGTCGCCGCACGCGACGTCGGCGAGGGCCACGTGCTCGCGCTCGCCCGGGGCAGACGCGGCGAGCGCTACCTGCTCGGCGGGGAGGACGTGCCGATGGACGAGCTGTTCTCGCAGATCGCCTCCCTCGGCGGGGTGCCCGCGCCCCGCATCCCGATCCCGTATGCGGTCGCGCTCGCCGCGGCGGGCGTCGTCGAGGCGGTGGGCCGCCTCACCGCCCATGAGCCATCGCTGATGTCGCTCGACGAGGTCCGGCTCTCGCGGCTGCCGATGTACTTCTCGAGCGCGAAGGCGCGGCGCGAGCTCGGCTACGCGCCCGCGCCGATCCGGGTCGCGCTGAGCGAGGCCGTCACGTGGTTTGCGCAGCGTGAGCGGACCCGCCACCGGACCTGGCTTCTCGCCGGTGGACGTACAGCTCGTCTCGCCCGGGGGGCCTAGCGTCGGGCGACGGGGCCGCGGGCAGCTCGTACGGCGCCGCGCGCAGATGGTCCGCGTACTGGCGCTCGGCGTTGTAGACGGAATTGAACCTCCACAGCGACCGCAGAAAGTTCGTCTGCCCGTGCGCGACCTGGCGGGCGATGATCCCGGCCACCTGCCGGGCCGCCGCGAGGCCGAGGTGCTTGCGGTTGATGACCGACTGGGTCCTCACGAGCTCCTCGTAGAAGCGAGGCAGCGGCAGGCGTGTGGGCAGCACCGCGTGCTGGATGTCGAACAGGCGGTAGTCGCGGGTCGTGAGCTTCGAGGACTCGCCATGCCAGAGCTCGGTCCCCGGATACGGGGTGATGACGGTGAGGTGCACGATCTCCGGCACCGACAGCGCGAACTCGCGGACGAGCTCGAACTGGCGCTCGTCCCATTGCGGGTCGACGATCAGGTTGATCGCCACCGTGATGTCGAGATGCCGCGCGAGCTCGAGCGCGCGCAGATTGAGGTCGGGGCTGACGCGCTTGCGATACAGCTCGAGGCCGGTCTCGTCGAGCGCCTCGATGCCGAGGAACATGTACGTGAGCCCGAGCCGCCGCCAGCGGTCGAACACGTCGCCGTTGCGGAGCAGCACGTCCGCCCGGGTCTCCAGGTAGTAGCGCTTGCGGATCCGGCGGCGCTCGACCTCACGCGCGATCGCCTCCCCGTGCTCGGCCTTGATGAACGCGACATCGTCGACGATGAACACGTTCGGCTCGGCGATCGACTGAAGCTCGGCGGCCGCCGCCTCCGGGCTCGTCCGGCGGTACGCGCGGCCGTAGAACGTCCACGCTGAGCAGAACGAGCAGTCCCACGGACACCCGCGCGTGAACTCGATCGACGCGCACGGATCGAGCTCGCCGATGAAGTAGCGCCGGCGTCGGCGCGTGAGGTCGCGCGCCGGCGGGCACTCGTCGATGCTCTGAAGCATCAGCGGCACGCCGCGCCCGGTCCCCTCAGCCGATACGACGCCGGGCAGCTCGGTGAGCGCACCGCCCTCCCGGGCGCAGGCGAGCAGGAGCGGCGTGATCGCCTCGCCGTCGCCGCGCACGACCGCGTCGAGTGCCCCCTCGGCCTGGGCGAGAACGTGCTCGGCGATGAACGACACGCTGTGCCCGCCGGCGAACACGAAGCACCTCGGCAGCCGCCGCTTGACCGCCTTGGCGAGGTCGAGCGCCTCGGGCACGTTCGCGAGGTAGTTGAGCGAGAAGCCGACCGCCTCGGGCGCGAACCGGTCGAGCTCGCGTGCGAGCTCCCGGTGGGAGAAGACCTGCAGATCGACGACCCGCACGTCATGGCCGGCCGCGCGCGCCGCCCCGGCGACCCGCTCCAACCCGAGCGGCTCGAGGCGCAGGAATACCTCGGAGTACATGAGCGGGCTCGGGTGGACGCAGAGGACTCTCATGCGGCGCTCCACATGCGGCAAGCGTTGCCGCACTGACCGCGCCCAATCAGATCGTCGCATCCGCCGTCATCTCTCGAACCTCGGAGGGCGCGGGATGATGCCGCCGGGTAGGTCGCGCGTGTGCGTGCGCTCGTGCTCTCCGCGCCCGTGGGCGAAAGCCACGCGGCGATGGCGCGCGCGCTCGCCGCCGACCTGCGACGCCTTGATGCAAGCGCGTCCGTCACGGTGCTCGACGACCTCTCGGTGCTCGGCCCCCGGCTCGGTCGCCTGCTCGAGCGAGGCTTCCGCCGCCACCTCGGTGAGGCGCGCCGCTCCTACGACGTCGCCTACCGCCTGTTCACCGGCGTTGCTCCGGCGCGCCGCTTCGGCGAGGCGGCGCTGTATCGGCTGGGCGGCCAGGCGCTGGCGGCGACCGTCGCCCGCCACGAGCCCGATGTCGTCGTGAGCACGTACCCGGTGCTCAACCCGGTGCTCGCGGGCCTGCGGCGGAGCGGGCGCGTCGGCTGTCCCGCCGCCGCGGTCGTCGATCCGCTCGGCGGCCTCGGCTTCTGGGTCGCACCCGGCCTCGACCTGCACATGCTCCACCACGCCGAGGCGCTCGAGGAGGTGAGGCGGCGGGCCGGGGGCGGCCGCGTCGTCGCCGTGCGGCCGCTCGTGCGCGAGGAGTTCTACGCGCGCGATGGCTCGGCCGCGCCGGTCGAGTCGGCCATCCCGGCCGGGCGGCGGCTCGTCGTCGTGTCCGGCGGCGGCTGGGGAGCGGGCGACCTCGACGGCGCGATCCGCGCCTGCCTGCGGGTCGCGGACACGCACGTGATCGCGATCGCGGGCCGCAACGAGCGCCTCCGGGAGGAGCTCGCGGCGCGCCACCGGGCCGAGCCCCGGGTGACCGTGCGCGGATTCGTCGAGCGGATGGCGCCGCTGCTCCGCGCGGCCGACGCGCTCGTCACCGCGACCGCCGGGCTGTCCTGCCTCGAAGCGCGGCTCTGCGGCTGCCCGGTGGTCTGCTACGGCTTCCTCGTCGGGCACGTGCGCGACAACACCGCCGCGCTCGCCCGCCACGGGCTCGCCCGGGTCGCCGCAACCCCCGCCGAGCTGGTCGATGCGCTCCAGGCCGTCCTGGCCGAGGGTCGGCCGCCGGTCGCCGACCTCGCGTCGCTGCCGCGGGCGGCGGAGCTGGTGGCGGCGCTCACGTGACCGGACGCCGGGGCTCCGCCCATGAGCCATCGCCGCGGGGCGGGCGTTGACACGCCGGCCGCCACGGCTGCGGGGTTGGCTTCACCGCGGCGCCGCCTCGATGACGACGACCGTCGGGGGGCCCGCACGGCTGCGGGTGATCGCACTCCTCGCCGCCGTGCTCGGCCTCAACACCGCCGACAGCGCGACCGTCGGCTCGATCGCATCCGAGCTCGAGCCGGCGCTGCACATCAGCAACCCCGAGATCGGGCTCCTCGTCGCGGTCACGACCGGGATCGGCGCGATCGCGACCCTGCCGGTCGGGGTGCTCGCCGACCGGGTCAACCGGGTGCGGCTGCTGTGGATCAGCATCCTCGTCTGGTCGGCGGGGATGATCGTCAATGGCCTGTCGGTGTCGTTTGCGATGCTCCTGCTCAGCCGACTCGCGCTCGGCGCGGTGGTCGCGACCGCGGGACCGGCGACGAGCTCGCTCACCGGCGACTACTTCGGGCGCGCGGAGCGCGGCCGCATCTGGGGCTACATCCTGAGCGGCGAGCTGCTCGGCACCGGCATCGGCTTCCTCGTCTCCGGGAACCTCGCGTCGGTCGCGACCTGGCGCGCGGGCTTCATCTGGCTGGCGGCGCCGGGGCTGGTGCTCGCCTGGGCCATCCGTCGCCACCTGCCCGAGCCCGCGCGCGGCGGCCAGAGCCGGCTCGTTCCCGGCGAGACCCGCATCCGGCCGGTGCGGGAGCTCGAGGGCGCCGCCCCCGGCGGGGGCGCAGAGCCTCCGGGGGAGGGCGACGCGGATGCCCCGCGGGAGGGCGACGCGGATGCCCCGCGGGAGGGCGACGCGGATGCCCCGCGGGAGGGCGCGGACGCCCCGTGGGAGGGCGCGGACGCCCAGCCGGAGCGCGAGCCCGAGCCGGTCGTCCGCGAGGTCGAGCGGGAGGAGATCGCGCCCGACGAGCGCCTCGTGCTCCACGAGGACCCGACGGGCCGGCCGCTGTGGTGGGCGGTGCGCCACGTCCTCTCGATCCCCACGAACCGCGCGCTCATCATCGCCTCCGCGCTCGGTTACTACTTCCTGCAGGGGCTGCAGACGTTCGCCGTGCTCTTCCTGCGCAGCCGCTTCGGCCTCGGCCAGTCCGCGGCGAGCACGATCCTCGTCGTGCTCGGCGCCGGCGCGATCATCGGCGTGCTCGTCGCCGGTCAGCTCGGCGACCGGCTGATCGCCCGGGGGCGCATCAGCGCGCGGCCGGTCATCGGCGGCGTGGCGCTCCTCGTCGCGGTCGCGCTGTTCCTGCCGGCCCTGTTGATCTCGTCGCTCGTCATCGCGGCGCCCCTGTTCTTCGTCGCGGCCGCAGGTCTCGGAGGGTCGAATTCGCCGCTCGACGCGGCGCGCCTGGACATCATGCACTCGCGGCTGTGGGGTCGTGCCGAGGCGGTGCGGACCGTGCTCCGCACGTCGCTTCAGGCGATCGCGCCGCTTGCGTTCGGCTACGTCTCCGCCGCGTTCGGCGGCCGGGGCGCGAGCTTTGCGCAGACGAGCTCGCCGCGGAGCACGACCGCCCTGGACCGGACGTTCCTGATCATGCTCGTCCCGCTCGTCGTCGCCGGCGTGCTCCTGCTCGTGCGCGCGCGGATGACCTATCCGCGGGACATCGCCACCGCGGCGGCATCCGAGCGCGCGACCGAGCCGACGCGGAGGGTGTCCGGCTGACCTGTCGCAGCACCTCGCACTCTGCGGCGGGCCGCGCGTTCGCTCCGTGACACTCGTCCCCGCGGAGCGGGTTCGGACGCCCGCCGAGCGGGCAGATGACCGTCCATCGGCACTGGACAACGAGAGGTCGCGCGATGTCTCAGGTTTCTCCACCCAACTACAAGACGATCACCCTCGGCCGGGGCAAGCACGCCTCGCCCTATGAGGGGGCGTGTGTGATGGAGCTGGCGTCGATGATCGCCGGTGAGCCGTTCAGCGACCACCCGGCCTCGGTCTGCCCCGTGATCGCGGGGTTCCTCCGCGTCTACAACGACTCGCTCGACGACCGCCGCCGCCAGGACCTCTACCGCTACGCGTCGATGGCGATCGGGACGCGCGGCAGCCGCGAGGTCGAGGAGCGTCGCGTCGCCCGCTGCCTGGAGTGGGCGAGGGAGATGAGCCGCCGGCGCAGCTGGTTCGACCGCCTCCAGCACCCCGTGCGGATCGCCCGCGGCTGGGACCGCCTCGCCGCCGCCGCCGGCTGCGCCGCCGCGCACGAGATCCGCCGGCACTCCGACGACACCCACGCCGCCGCGCTGTCGTTCGTCGAGGAGCTCTGCGCGATGTCCGACCCCGAGCCGCGCTCGTCGGCGGCCGGGCGGACCGCGGGGCCGACCCGGGTCCGGGAGCGCGTGTCGCCGGGCTCCGGGGTGAGCTCAACCGCCTGACGGATACTCGATCCAGGTCTTGCCCGCGACGTCGCGCGCCCGCGCGAGGGCCCGCCCGACGGAGGCGAACGGCACGGGCCCGTTCAGGATCCTGCTCGGAGCGACCTCGCCGGCGGCGAGCAGCGCCAGCGTGTCACGAAAGTCCGCCGGGTGGTCGTAGATGAGTGAGCCCCGGATCTCGAGCTGATCGCGGACGATCGCGGCGAACGAGACGGTGACCTCATCATGCGGGATCCCGATCAGAGTCACCGTGCCGCCGGGCTCGGCGAGCTCCAGCGCCGTTCGCACCCCGCCGACCGAGCCCGAGGTCTCGAACACCGATGGATAGCGCGTCCCGTCGGGCTCGGCGGCGACCGCGCCGAGCCGCTCCGCGAGCGCGCGGCGGCCCGCTTGGGGCTCGACGATCGACACGCGCGCGCCGAGCGCGAGCGCGAGCTGGCAGACGAGCAGCCCCTGCGAGCCGGCCCCGACGATGAGGCAGTCGCCGTCGCGGGCCAGACGGCTGACCCGCACCGCGCTGCGCGCGACCGCGAGCGGCTCGGTGCAGATGAGGTCGGCGTCGCTCACGGAGGCGGGCGCGGGCCAGGCGAACTGCGCCGGCACCGCGACCCGCTCCTGCAGCAGCCCGGGCGCATTGATCGCGACGATCACGCGGTTGGGACAGGTCGAGGTCCGGCCCGCGAGGCATGCGTCACATCGGCCGCAGGGATAGTTCGGCTCGATCACGACGCGCTCGCCGACCCGCCGCTCGGCGACCGCGGCGCCGACCGCGACGATGCGACCGATCCCCTCATGCCCGATCAGCCAGGGGAAGCCGCCCCCGACGGGACGCGACCCGGACCACAGCTCCAGATCCGAGCCGCAGATCCCCAGACCGGTGAGCTCGACGATCACCTCTCCCTCGCGGGCCGCGGGCTCCGGCCAATCGTCGACGACCACCATCTCGCGCGGTCGCGTGAGCAGCGCCGCCTTCATCCGCTCAACCGGTGCTCGTGTAGTAGTACTTGCGCGCCGTCGCCGAGTCGGCCTGCGCGGCGCTCACCACGACGTTCGGCAGCTCGACCCGCTTCCTGATCCGCGAGCTGTGCCCGGTGAGCGCGTCGTAGCCGTACTCGACGCCGAGCGCCCCCTCCTTTGCGGGCTGCTGGATGACGAGCGCGGAGATCTGGCCCTTCTTGAGCAGCGAGACCTCGGGCGGCGAGGCGTCGTAGCCGACGTTGATCGCCTTCTTCCCGGTCGCCACGAGCGCCTGGGCGACACCCTCGGCGTTCGGCTCGGCGGCGCCGAAGAACGCCCCGATCCCCGGGTGGGCGCTGAGCAGCGAGCGGGCGGTCGTCTCCGAGGAGGTCGGCGCCTGCTGCGTGTACTGCGTCGAGACGATGCTGATCCCGGGATACGCCCGCTTCAGCTCCCGCTTGGCGCCCTGCAGGCGCTGGACCTGGGTCGTCGCGGTCGCGCTGAGGCTCATGAGCGCCACCTGGCCCCGGCCGTGCAGCGCCTTGCCGATCACCCGACCTGCCGCCTCGCCGCCCTGGATGTTGTTGGAGGTGACGGAACTCACGACGCCCGAGGCGTTCGCCAGGCCCGTGTCGACGAGCACGACCTTGACCCCCTCGCTCATGCAGCGCGCGATTGCCGGGCGCATCGCCGACGGATCGGTCGGGGCGACGAGCAGCAGGCTTGGGCCGCGCGAGCACACGGCGCTCACGACGGGCGTCTGGGCCGCCGGGGCGAAGTCCGCCGCCCCCTGCGTGCTGTAGCTCATTCCGAGCTTCTGCGCCTCGGCCTTGATGCCGGCGCCCATCGTCTCGTAGAACGCCACCCCGGTCGCTCCCGGGATGAACACCACCGAGTAGTGCTTGGCGCCCGAGCCGTGGCTCGCGCCACCACTCGTCTGCTTCTTGCCGCCGCCGCCGCAGCCGGCGAGCGCAACCGAGGCGCCGCCGAGGCAGAGGGCGACCGTCGCCGCGCGACGCGGCGTTGCTCTGAACATGATCTCTCCTTCCGGGGGTGAACGTTTCGGCGCGCCGGTGGGGCGGGCCGCCAGCCGTCGGGCGGCGTTACGGCGGCTGCGCGTGGCCGATCACGACCCCCTCCGGACGGCGAGCCGCCGCCCCGTGCCGAGCTGGTCGACGTAGACGGCGGCGATGAGCACCGCCCCGACCGCGACCAGCTGCCAGAACGAGGGCACGTTGATGATGATGAGGCCGGTGAGGAGCACGGAGATGATGAGCGTCCCGATCACCGCCCCGGCGATCGTCCCCCGGCCGCCGAACAGGCTCGCGCCGCCGATCACGACCGCCGCGATCGCGTTCAGCTCGTCGTCGGAGCCCGAGGTGGGCGAGGCGGCCGCCAGCCGGGCCATGACCGTCATCGCGGCGACGCCCGCGAGCGCGCCGGACAGCACGTAGATGCGGCGCAGGTGCCGGCGGTCGGCGACGCCGGCGCGGACCGCGGCCTCGCGGTTGTCGCCGATCGTGTAGGTGAGCGCGCCGAACCGGGTCCGGGCGAGCACGAGCCCGGCGGCCACCGTGATGAGGGCGGTCGCGATCACGATCACGGGCACCCATCCGCCGAGGTTGTCGTTGCCGAGGTTGCCGATCGCGAGCGGCAGCACGGTGATCTCCTGGCCGTTCGAGATGAGGTCGGCGAGGCCGGTGCAGATCCCGAGCGTGCCGAGCGTGACGACGAACGGCGGAATGTCGTACTGCGCGATGAGCACGCCGTTGACGAGGCCGACCGCGGCGCCGACGAGGAGCGTGACCGCGAAGCCGATCGCGGTCACCGCCACCGGCGCGCCGGTGGGAACCCCCGCGTGAGAGAAGAAGTGCTCCATCACCCAGGCGCCGCACATCCCGGACAGGCCGAGCGACGCGCCGACCGACAGATCGATGCCGCCGGAGACGATCACGAACGTCTGACCGACCGCCAGCAGCATCACCTCGGTGGCGGCCGATGAGGTGTTCAGCCAGTTCGCCTGGCTGAGGAAGTGCGAGGAGTCGATCGAGAAGGCGAGCACGATGACGACGAGCACGCCGAAGATCCAGTGTTCGCGCACCCAGGCGAACGCCGATTGCGCCGGCGCGCGGCGCGCGCGGTCCTCGCTCGCGTCGATCGATGGGACCGGAGCCCGCAGCCGCGGAGTGCTCATCGCTCCTCCCGGGCCAGCTGGGCGCCGGTGATGTGACCGACGAGGTTCTCGGCGGTGAGCTCGTCGCGCTCGAGCGTCGTGACCACCTCACCGAGGCGCAGCACGGTCACGCGATCGCAGACCTTCATCACGTCGGGCATCTGATGGCTGACGAGCACGACTGCGACCCCCTGATCGCGGATCCGGGCGATGAGCTCGAGCACCTCGGCCTGCTGCTCGACACCGAGCGCGCTCGTCGGCTCGTCGAGCAGCAGCACGCGCCGGCACCAGGCGGCGGCGCGTGCGATCGCGAGCGCCTGACGCTGTCCGCCGGAGAGCTCCTTGCAGATCGCGTGGACATTCGGGATTCGGGTGTGCAGCCGCGCCAGCTCCCGCTTCGTCGTCTCGGTCATCGACCGGTGGTCGAGCCAACCCAGCCGGCGACCGAGCCACCCGTCGACGCAGCGCTCGCGCCCGAGGAAGAAGTTGGCGACGACCGTGCGCTGCATCGCGAGCGCGAGGTCCTGATAGACGGTGCTGATCCCCGCCTGAACCGCGTCCATCGGCTTCTCGAACCGCCGCGGCACACCGTCGAGCACGATCTCGCCCGACGTCGGGCGCTGCACTCCGGCGATGATCTTGAGCAGCGTCGACTTGCCTGCGCCGTTGTCGCCGACGAGCCCGAGAACCTCTCCGGCGCGCGCCTCGAGGTCGACCTCGTGCAGCGCTCGCAGGCCGCCGTAGTACATGGAGACCCGCCGGACGCGGAGCACCGGCTGCGCGCGCGTGGGGTCCGTCCCGCTCACGCCGCACCTGCCGTGACCGGCGCCGCCGCGCGGCCGCCGTCCGCCTGGGCGGCGCGCTGGGCGGCCATCCGGATCGGCGCGTTGGCGGCCGCGTAGCCGTCGTAGGCGCCGCGGCGCTCGACGACCTCGAAGAACAGGCGTCCGCCGATCGTCGGCGTGTAGAAGTGCAGGAACTCGCCGTGCGCGTCGCCATCGTAGAGCACGCTCAGCTCCCGCATGCACCGCACAAGCTCCGGCGCGAGGTCGAAGCGGGCCGACAGGTCCTCGTAGTAGTTCGCCGGGATCGCCAGCGGCGAGAACCCGGCCTCGAGCAGCCGGGCCGCGACGCCGAGCACGTCCGCGCAGGCGAAGGCGACGTGCTGATGCCCGGCCGTCGCGTCCATGCCTCCGCCAAGCACGGGCACGTTGAGCGCGAGCCGCACGCTCCCGTTCGCGCTGCTCATCGCGCGGCTGCGCACCAGGCCGGTGGGCGCCGACAACTCGAGGCTGCCGCCCGGTTCGAGGTCGAGCACCGACCGGTAGAAGAGCACCGCCTCGTCGAAGTAGTCGAACGGCTGCGCGAGCGCCACGTGGTCGATCGCCTCAAGCCGGGCGTCCCGCCGGTCGCCCACGGCGAGCGGCTCGAAGTCCTGGAGCCAGCCGCGTGCCTCGGGACGCTCGTCGCTTGAGCAGAAGAACACCGAGGTGCCGTCTGGGGCGGCGACGGCCGCCAGGTCCGCCTCGTCGGGGGCGTGCTGGCGGGCGAGGATCGGCGCGAGCAGAAGCTCGGCGCGCCGGGACGAGCGCTCCGGATCCTCGCTCTCCACCGCGAGGGCGGTGATCCCGGGCGGTGAGGAGGCGCCCGCGTTGAGCAGGACGCGCAGGTCCCGCTGCTGCCACATCGTCACCGGCTTGGTGCGGTGCTGGGCCGCCTGGGCGAAGCCGAGCGCGTGCAGGAGCCGCTGGATCTTTCCGGCCGACGTCGGCTCGACGGCGAGCTCGACGAACGCGTAGCCGCGCAGGCACGCGGGCGGCGGCAGCGGCCGCCGCCCGGCGCCGCGCAACCGCTCCTGCAGCACGAGCAGCGAGCGCATCGCGTCGACCGCCATGCGCTCGGGGTCCGCCTGGCGGAAGACGTCGTTGAAGACCTCGAGCGACAGCGGCCCCTCGTACCCGGCCGCCAGCACACGATCGGTGAAGTCGGCGAGATCGAAGCCGCCCTGTCCCGGGAAGCAGCGGTAGTGACGGCTCCACTGCAGCACGTCCATCACGAGGTGGGGCGCGTCGGCCAGCTGCACGAAGAAGAGCTTCTCGGACGGGATCTCGGCGATCGCGTCGAGCGGCGCCTCGCGCGAGAGGATGTGGAAGCTGTCCAGGCAGGTCCCGAGCGCCGGATGGTCGGCGTCGCGCACGATCCGCCAGGCGTGGTCGTACGTGCTCACGTGCGTGCCCCAGCCGAGCGCCTCGTAGGCGACCCGCATTCCCCGGCGGCCGGCGCGCTCGGCGAGCGCGCGCAGCTGATCGGCGGCGCGGGCGTCGTCGTCGAGCGCCGAGGCGGAGACGTTCGAGCAGACGAGCAGCGTGCGGGCGCCGAGCTGCTCCATCACGTCGAGCTTCGCCTCCGCGCGCCGCAGGTTGCGAGCGCGCTGCCCGTCCTCGACGCCCTCGAAGTCGCGCAGCGGCTGGTAGAGGTCGATCGACAGCCCCTGCGCTGCCGCGGCGTCGCGGATCTCCGCCGGGGAGAGGCGCGAGCCGATCAGGTCGGGCTCGAACAGCTCGATCCCGTCGAATCCGGCATGGGCGGCCGCCGCGAGCTTGTCCTCGAGCGTGCCGCTCAGGCAGACGGTGGCGATGCAGGTGCGCAGTCCTCGGTCCTCCAACCTCGGTCAGCCGGCCGCCCTCGAAATCTCGATCGACCGGCGGGCTATGGACTAACTAGTCCGTTATATATCGAGAGCGACGGTCACCTGTCAAGCGGCCCATAGAATCGCGAGCATCCGACGACGGCACGAGAGAACCTGATGTCAGCCTCAGACGTCGAGCGCGCGCCGTCCGCCAGGCGGGAACGCAATGCCGTTCAGACGCGCCGGGAGATCCTCGCCGCCGCCACCCGGGAGTTCGCCGACCGCGGCTACGACGGCGCGCGCGTCGACCAGATCGCGGCCGCCACCCGCACCGCGAAGCGGATGATCTACTACTACTTCGGCAGCAAGGAGCAGCTCTACATCGAGGTCCTGGAGCGTGCCTACACCGCGATCCGCGATGCCGAGCAGTCGATCGACGTCGAGCACCTCGACCCGATCGCCGCAATCCGCCGCCTCGCCGAGCTCACCTTCGACCACCACGAGGCGCACCCGGACTTCATCCGCCTCGTGAGCATCGAGAACATCCATCGGGCCGAGCACCTGCGCCGCTCCGAGCGCCTCACCAGCCTCAACACCCCGGCGATCGAGCTGATCGCGACGATCCTGGAGCGCGGTCGCGCCACTGGCGCGTTCACCGCCGAGGTCGACGCGGTCGACCTCCACATGATGATCAGCGCCTTCTGCGTCTTCCGCATCGCCAACCAGCACACGTTCGGCTCGCTCTTCGGGCGCGACCTGACGAGCCCCGGGCTCCGCAATCACTACCGCACGATGCTCGGCGACATGGTGGTCGCCTATCTGGCGAGAGGGCGGCCCACACGCCCCTGAGGCCGACCGGACCGGCGCGCCCACAAGCGCGGGGGACGCAGCTCCATTGGACAAACCACCGTCCGGCTGAACACTCAGCCACGCCGTGCTGCCGGATGCGGGCGGGACCGCCTGCCTGTGTTCAGCACTGATGTACACTACCGCCATGGCAGAACCACGCATCGCTGTCGTCGGTGCCGGGGCGAACGGCGCCTCGATCGGCGCCGACCTCACGCGGGCGGGCCGCGACGTCACGCTCATCGAGCAGTGGCCCGCGCACGTCGAGGCGATGCGCCGGGCCGGGATCCGGATCAACCAGCCATCGGGCGCGCGCACAACGGCCGTCCGAGCCCTTCACGTCTGCGAGGTCGCGACTCTGCGCGAGATGTTCGACATCGTATTCATCGTCGTCAAGGCGTACGACACGCGCTGGTCGTGTGAGCTGATCGCGCCGCGCGTGGCACCGGACGGAGTCGTCGTCGGGCTGCAGAACGGCATCACGACCGACGACATCGCCTCGGTCGTCGGCGCCGAGCGCAGCCTCGGGGCGGTGATCGAGATCGCCGCGAACATGTTCAAGCCGGGGGTCGTCGAGCGCCAGACCGGGCCGGAGGCAACCTGGTTCAACCTCGGATCCCCCGACGGCGCGTCGGCCACGCATGTCGAACCCGTGGCCGCCGTGCTGCGCGCTGCCGGCGCCGTGGAGGTGACCGAGGACATCAACTCGGCGAAGTGGATGAAGCTCGTCGGCAACGCGGCGGAGTTCCTGCCCAGCGCGATCCTCGATCTGACCCTGGTCGACGCGATGCGCACCCCGGGTATCCGGGAGTTGGCCGACGCCGCCGGCCGCGAGGCGTTCGCAGTCGGGCTCGCGCGCGGCCATCGCATGGTGCCGCTGTTCGGATCAGCCGACCTGGAGCAGCATGGAGCGGAGACGTACTCCGTCGCGGTGCTTGACGCGATCCTCGACGGTTGGTCGTTGCCCGATACCCGCGTCGCGCTTCTCCAGGACTGGGTGAAGGGCCGCCGCGGAGAAGGCGAGGACATCAACGGGCTCGTCGTCACCGAGGGTGCTCGGCTCGGCATCGCCACCCCGGTGAACGAGGTGCTGGTCGACTTCTCGCGGCGGATCGAGCGCGGCGCGCTCACGCGCGGACTGGCCAACGTGGAGCCGCTCATCGCCGCCGCGCGCGACGCCCGCGCCGCGTGCGTCTGACCTCCGCCGCTCAGGGAATGACCCGCTCGGCGCGCAGTCGCGCGAACAGATCATGGAACGTGCGCCGGGTGTCGCGGAAGCCGAGGAACCCGAGCGTGCGGCTCTTCGTCATGTCGGCGAACGTCTCGACCTGGCGTCCGAGGTCACTGTCCGTGTGCCACCAGGATGCGAGCTGCGAGAGCTCGGTCGGCCGCAGGCCGTGGCGCTCGACGATCGCGCCCCACTCGTCCTCGCGCCCGCGCATCTCCTCCTCCAGCGAGCGGGCATGGCCCGGGTAGGGACCGGTCCGTACGCCGAGATCGGTGGCGATCACCTCCCACATCCGCCGCCAGCGGAAGACGTCGCCGTTGACCGTGTTGAGCGCCTGGTTCGCACCGGCAGGCGCCGTGGCCGACCACAGCAGCTGCTCGGCGAGCAGGGTCGCGTCGGTGACGTCGGTGATCCCCTCCCACTGCTGCGGCGAGCCGGGGAACACGAACGGGCGGCCTGCCTCGCGGCACATGGTCGCGTAGACGGCAAGCGTCACCCCCATGTTCATCGCGTTACCGAGCGCCCAGCCGATGATCGTGTGGGCGCGGTGCACGGACCAGGTGAACCCGTGTCGCGCCGCCGCCGCGAACAGGATGTCCTCCTGGTCGTAGTAGAAGTTCTCGTAGGGGACGCGGTCCATCTCCTCGCGGAACGGCGTCTCGATCGGCGTCTGCGCGTACGCCTCGAACGGACCGAGGTAGTGCTTGAGGCCGGTGACGAGCGCCACGTGCTCGAGCGTCCCCTGCGGACCGAGCGCGTCGAGCACGTGGGAGAGCATCGCGCCGTTGACCCGGCGGTTCTCGGTCTCGGTCTCGCGCCGCTGCCAGGTGCAGTAGAAGACGTGTGTGTAGCCGCCGCCTGCGAGCGCCTCGGCGACCGCGTCGCGCGCCTGAAGGTCGACGAGCAGCTCGGAGGTGCCGGGCGGTCCCTGACCAGGGCGGCGGGCGAGGCCCGTCACCTCCCAGCCGTCCGCGAGCAGACGGGCCGCGGCGTTGTAGCCGCTGATTCCCGAGACTCCGACGACGAGGGCGCGGCGTGCGTTCATTCCTGCACCTCCACGAGGATCTTGATTGCGCGCCCGGCGGGATCGACGAGGACCTCGAACCCGTCACGCACGATGTCCGCCAGCGCGATTTGGTCGGTGATGGTCCGCTCCACCGGGAAGCGGCCGCTGCGCACCATCGCGATGATCCGCGGCCAGTCGTAGACGCGGTAGCACCAGGTGCCGACGATCGTCAGGTCGCGCTCTGACCAGACCATCGGCGTGACCTCTGCGGTCCCGACGTGCAATCCGGTCTGCACGACCGTGCCGGCCCGCCGCGTGGACAGGACGCAGTCGTTCAGCGCGCGTGCGTTGCCCGCGCACTCGATCGCGACGTCGACCCCGACACCGCCGGTCGCCTCCCGCAGGATCTCGGCGACCGGCTCCCGTCGCGGGTCGAGCACGGCGGCGGCGCCGAGCCCGTCGGCGAGCGCCGCGCGCTCAGGGTTCGGTTCGGAGAGGTAGACCGCGCCGGCGCCGGCGGCGTGCGCGGCAAGCACGGCGAGGGCGCCGATCGGTCCGGCCCCGGTGACGAGGACGGCGTCACCGGCGCCGACCCGACCGCGGCGCACGCCGTACTCGGCGACCGCGGCGGGCTCGATGAGGGCGCCCTGCGCGTCGCTCAGCTCCTCCGGGAGCACTGCGACCTGGTATTCACGCACGACCGCGAGTGCGCCGAGACCGCCCCATGCGTCGCTGAGGCCGGTGCATGCCATCCGCTCGCACAGGTGCCCCCACCCGCGGCGACAGCTGTAACAGCGCCCGCAGAAGATGAGCGGCATGACGGCCACTCGATCTCCGGGAGAGGCGGCCGTCACCTCATCGCCGACGGCGACGACCTCGGCGGAGAACTCATGTCCGAGGATCTGGGGGTTGACCGCGCCGGTGAGCGCGTGCGGCGCGACCGGGGTGACGATCGGCCCGGAGGTGTACTCGTGCAGATCGGTCCCGCAGATGCCACACAGCCGGGGCCGCAGGAGCAGCTCGTCGGGACGGAGCGCTCCCGTCGGTGCGCTCACCTGCTCGACCCGGATGTCCCGGGCCCCGTGGTACCTCGCCGCCCGCATGCTCATGCGACGAGATGCTCGCGAATCGAGGCGATGATCGGGTCCGTCGTCGGCAGGAACGCGTCCTCGAGCGTCGGGCTGTAGGGAGTCGGGGCGTCCGCGGTCGTCAGCCGCCAGGCATCGTCGAGATGCTCGAGCGCGGTCTCGGCGAGCTCGCCGAGGATCTCCCCTGACCATCCCCCGGTCCGCGGGCCCTCCTCGACGACCATGAGCCGATTCGTGCGCTGCACCGACTCCCGCACCGCGTCGTGGTCGAGCGGGCGCAGCGTGCGCAGGTCGATCACCTCGACATCGACCTCCCCCGCGAGCGACTCGGCCGCGGCGAGGGCGTCGTGGACGGACTTGGAGACGGCGACGAGGGTGAGGTCCGCGCCGGGGCGGACGGTGCGCGCCCGGCCGAGCGGGATGAGCTCCTCGCCATCCCCGGGATCGTCCTCCTTGAGCGAGTACAACCGCTTGTGCTCGAGGAAGACGACGGGGTTCTCGTCCCGGATTGCCGCCTTGAGCAGGCCCTTCGCCTCCCGGGGGGTCGCCGGCGCGACGACCTTCAGTCCGGGGATCCCCTGGAACCACGGGATCGGCATCTGGGAGTGGATCGCGCCGAAGCGCCCACCGGCCCCGACGGCGGAGCGCACGACAAGCGGCACGCTCGCCTGCTCGGCGGACAGGTACCAGAACTTCGCGGCCTGGTTGGCGAGGCTGTCCATCGCGAGGAACAGAAAGTCGCCGAACATGATCTCGATGACCGGTCGCAGACCGCTCACCGCGGCGCCGAAGGCGGCGCCGGTGATCGCGAGCTCCGAGATCGGGGTGTCGAAGACCCGCTCGCTGCCGTGGCGCTCGTCGAGCCCCTTGGTGACGTTGAACACGCCGCCGGCGGCGGCGACGTCCTCCCCGAAGAAGACGACCGACTCGTCACGCGCGAGCTCCTCGTCAAGCGCGTCGCGGATCGCGTCGCGGAATTCCAGGGTGGGCACGTACGCTCCTTTCGTCGGGCAGGTGTTCAGACGAGCAGTCCGAGCGGTGCCTGCAGCCGCTCCCGGACGTCGGTGATGAAGCGGGCCGCATCCGCCCCGTAGAGGATCCGGTGATCGGCGGCAAGGGTCACCGTCATGACGCGGCCGACCGTGAGCCTGCCGTCGCGCACGATCGGCCGCTCCGTGGCCGCTCCGACCGCGAGAATCGCCGCCTGCGGGGCGTTGATGATCGCCGAGAACCGATCGACGCCGAACATGCCGAGGTTCGACACCGTGAACGTCGCCCCGGCGAGCTCCCGCGGAGTGATCTCCCCGCTGCGTGCCCGGGCCGCGAGGCGCCGGCTCTCCCGCGCGATCTCAGCCAGCGGCCGGCGATCTGCATCCGGGATCACGGCGACGAGCAGCGCGTCCGGCGCGGCGACTGCGATCCCGACGTTGACCGCCTCATGGAGCTCGAACGCCTCCTCCCGATAGACGCCGTTGGCCCGCGGGTGCTCGCGCAGCGCGAGCGCGCACGCCCGCACGACCATGTCGTTGACCGAGGGCAGCGGGTCGAGATGGGCGGCGAGCTCCTCGCGCAGCCGCAGGCAGGCGTCCATCTCGATCTCGACGGAGACCTCGAAGTCCGGCACGGTCGCTCGCGACTGCGCCATGCGCTGGGCGATCGTCCGCTGGGTCCGGGTGAGCGGCGTGCGCTGCACGTCGTTCGACCGCCCGATCGGCGGCCACCCGTCGGCGGTCGCGCGGGCGCTCGCACCGGTGGGGCGCAACCCGGTCGCGTCGCCGGCATGGGCCTCGACGTCGGCCTTGACGATCTGGCCGCGTCGTCCACTTGGTCGGATTGCGGCGAGAGCGAGACCGAGCTCCCGCGCCATCCGCCGGGCGATGGGGGTCGCGAGGACGCGGTCCCCCCGGACCGCGGGCGCTGGAGCCTTCGCCGCGCGCGGTACCGGCGGCTGCTCAGCCTCGATCTGGAGCTGCGCCTCGTGGCCGGATCGACCGCCTCCGTCGGAGATCTCGCTCCCGGGGGGGAGCAGCCGGGCGATCGGCTTCCCAAGGGTGACGGTCGCTCCCGTCTCGGCAAGGATCTGCAGGATGCCGGCGCTCTCGGCCTCGTATTCCATCGTCGCCTTGTCGGTCTCGATCTCGACGATCGCCTCTCCGACCGCGACCTCCTCGCCGCTCGCCTTCAGCCACTGGACGATCGTCCCCTCCTCCATCGCATCCGAGAGTCGCGGCATCGGGATCTCGACGCTCTCGGCGGTCGCGCTCATGCGACGGGCTCCTCTCGATACTCCGATGCGGACTCGGCGGGATCGGGGTACGGAGCGGCAAGCGCCCGCTCGGCGATCTCCGCCATCTGCGCCGCGGCGTCGGCTGCCACCTGCTCGAGGCGATCGGCGGGAACCCCCTCCGCGGCGAGCCGCTCGGCGGCGACGGTGAGCGGGTCACGGGCGCGCATCTCATCGAGCTCGCCGGGTCGGCGATACGCACCCGGATCGCTGCGGGAGTGACCAACGAAGCGGTAGGTGAGCGTCTGCAGGAAGGCGGGGCCGGCACCCGAGCGGGCATGCTCGACCGCCTTCCGGGCTCCCGCGCGCACCGCCCATACGTCCATCCCGTCGACGGTGCGCGTCCACATCCCGAGGGCCTCCGCGCGCGCCGGGATCTCACCGGCGGTGACGTCCTCGATCGGGGTGAACTCCATGTAGCGGTTGTTCTCGCACACGAACACGACCGGGAGCTCGAGCACCGCGGCGAGGTTGAGGCACTCGGCGAAATACGCCTGATTCGAGGTTCCCTCCCCGAAGAACGCGACCGCGACCGCCTCGGGTGAGCGGCGCTTGAGCGCGAGCGCCGCGCCGGTCGCGGCCGCGATCGAGCCACCGACGATCCCGAAGCAGCCGATCAGCCCGTGGGCGAGGTCGATCACATTCATCGAGCCCGCCCGGCCGCGGCAGATGCCGCTCGCCCGGCCGAGCATCTCGTCAAGCAGCGCCTGAGGGTCGACGCCCATGGCGAGCGCGTGGCCGTGACCGCGATAGGTGCCGGCCGCCTTGTCTCCGTCACGCAGACAGGAGCACACCCCGACCGCGCCGGCCTCCTGGCCGATGTACAGGTGGGTGGTGCCGTGGACCTCTCCCTTCTGGAAGAGCCGTTGCACGGTCGTCTCGAACTCACGAATGAGATACATCCGCTCGAGCAACTCGAGATCGAGTTCGGCGTCGATCGGCTCGGCGGCGGTGGGGGTCGTGTGTGCCATCGCGTCAGCTCCGGGTTGGGGTTGGGCGGCGGTCGGTGCGGGCGGCGAGGTAGGCCTCGATCCCGGCGCGGCGTTCCCGCGGGCGCTCGTAGGCGACCTCGACGAGCTCGAGTGCGTTGCCGTCAAGGTCGGTGAAGTAGACCCAGCGCCACCCGGCGAGCGGTCCCTCGTCGATGACGTTGACGTCGGAGAGGAAGCGCACGCCCCTGGTTTCGAGCTCGCGCTTGCGCGCCTTTGCGTCATCGACCGCGAACGCGACGTGCTGGGCGCCGAGCGCATTCTGGGGCAGCGGCGCGTCGACCGGCGACGCGGGCCGCGCATACTGCAGCAGTTCGAGCAGACCGTCGCCGAGGCGCAGCAGCACGCAGCGCAGCGCGGCGCCGGGCACCCCAACCGCGGGCCCGAGGCTCTCCTGCGCGAAGAGCTCGCTCGGCTCGGAGGCGAGCTCGAGGCCGAGGATGCCGTGGTAGAAGTCGAGCGCGCGATCGATGTCGGACACCGTGATGCCAACGTGGTGCTGGCCGTTCATCCGATCGTCCCCCTCGCCGTCTCCCGCAGCGCCTGGGCGACCGCGGCGAGGTCGACGTCATCGCCCTGCGAGCCCCGGGCCGCGGCGATCGCCTCCCGGCTCGCGCGGGCGGCGGCGAGCTCGAGTCCGAGCGTGCCCGCGAGCGATTCCAGGAGCTCGAGGTCCTTCTCCATAAGCGAGAGCGGGAACGCGACCGGCCCGTCGCTCGGGAAGACGAACGCCTCGCGCTTGTACTGCACGAACGGGGAGCCGACCGCGCTCTGCACGATCGCCTCGTAGGCGAGCGCGCGGTCGATCCCACACCGCTCGGCGACGACGAGCGCCTCGGCGACGGCCTGATTGGTCGCCGCGATGAGGCCGTTCAGCCCGAGCTTCATGGCCGCCCCGGCACCCGAGGGTCCGAGCCACAGCTGCGCGCGGGTCATCGCAGCGAGCACCGGGCGCACCTGCTCGAAGCGGCTCCGGTCGCCCCCGACGAGCGTCGTGAGCGTCGCGCTCTCGGCGAGCGCGACGCTGCCGGAGACCGGAGCGTCGAGCAGCGTCACCCCGTGCTGCGCCGTCCGCTCGGCGAGGCCGCGGGCACGCGCCGGGCCGATCGTCGACATCTCGATGCAGGTGCTCCCGCCCCGCGCGCCCTCCAGCACCCCGTCCGGGCCCTCGATGACCGCCGCGACCGCGTCGCCGTCGGCGAGCATCGTGATGATGACGTCCGCCGCCGCCGCGGCCTCGGCGGGGGTCGTCGCCACGTCGGCGCCCGCCTCCGCGAGCGGCCGCGCGCGGTCCACCGTGCGGTTGTGGACGGTGAGCGGGAAGCCGCCGCGCAGCAGCGCGTGCGCCATCGGCGCCCCCATCCGACCGAGGCCGAGCAGCGCGACCCTCACGGCGCAACCACGATCTTCCCCGAGACCGCTCCGGCGGCGAGCGGCCGGATGCCCTCCTCGACGAGGTCCTCGAGCGCGATCACCCGGTCGGTGACCGCCGCGGCGAGCTCGCCGGCGCCGAGCAGCGCGAGCGCCTCGGGCAGGTCGACGTCGCAGATGTGGGCGAGCGTCGTAGACAGCTCCACCTCCCGGACGGCCATCGCGAGCAGGTCGAGCTCGCGCGGCGCGGACTGCAGCCCGACGATGAGCACTCGGCCGCCGCGCTTGGCCGCCGCGATCGCCGCGGCGGGCGCGGACGGGACGCCGCTCGCCTCGATGACGACGTCCGCGCCGTCCGGGCCGACCGCCTCGTGGATGACCTCGTCGATCGCGCGCCCGCGCGCGTCGAGCGCGACGGTGGCGCCGAGCCGCTCCGCGGTGCGCAGGCGCTCGGGGTCGACGTCGAGGGCGGCGAGCGGCACCGCCCCCGCGGCGACCGCACCGGCGACGATGAAGGCACCGATCCCGCCGACGCCGATCACCGCACAGGACTGACCGGCGCGCACCCCGCTGCGCCGCACGGCGTGGAGCGCGACCGCGAGCGGCTGGGCGATCGCCGCCGCGTCGTCGGAGACCGCGTCGGGGACCGGCAGGCAGATGCGCGCGGGCGCGGAGACGTACTCGGCGAGGCCGCCGTCGACGTGCAGGCCGATCGTGCGATAGCGCGCGCACAGGTTCGTCCGCCCGGCGCGACACCACTCGCACTCCCCGCAGGAGATCCCCGAGCCGCAGACGACCCGGTCCCCGACGGCGAGGCCGCTCACCTCCGGGCCGGTCGCCGCGACGACTCCGGTGAACTCGTGGCCGAGGATGACCGGCGGGACGGCGAGCAGCGGGCCGTGCGCCCATTCCGAGGAGTCGGTCCCGCAGATGGCGGCCCGGCGGACCGCGATGACGATCTCGCCCGGCCCCGGATCGGCCGGCTCCGGGACCTGCTCAATGCGGAGCTCTCCCGGGCCTCGGTAGACGGCGGCCCTCATGCGCTCTGGATGTGGACCTTGACGTTCGCCGCGGTGTCCCGCGCGGCCCGGAGCGCGGCGAGCGCGTCGGCGAGCGGGAACTGCGCGGTGACGATCGCCGTCGGGTCGACGGCGCCGCTGGCGAGAAAGCGGATCGTCTGGGGCCACAGGCCCGCGGAGCCGATGATCCCGCGGATGGCGAGCGCCTTGGACTGAATGAGCCCGAGGTCGGCCGGCGTGGGGTTGCCGATCGAGATCCCGACGAACACGACCCGGGCGCCGATCCCGGCGAGCTCCAGGGCGCTCGCCATCGCCGCAGGCGCCCCCGCGGCCTCGATCACGACGTCGAACCCGCGACCGCGATTGAGCTCCGCGACGCGCTCGGCGAACCCGGCCTCGGTCGGGTCGAGGGCCTGCCGGGCACCGAGGTCGATCGCGAACGCGCGCCGGGAGGACTGGGGCTCGATCATCGTCACCGGGGCGTTGCCGCCGGCCGCGGCGGCAACGCAAAGCAGCCCGATCGGCCCGCCGCCGATGACCGCGACGCGATCGCTGGGGTCGATCCGGCCGGCGGCGCGGGCGGCCGCGTAGGCGACCGAGAACGGCTCGACGAGCGCCCCCGCGGTGTCGGAGAGCTCCTCGGGGAGCACGTGCAGCCATTCGGCGCGGGCGCGGAAGAACTCGGCGTTCGCGCCGTCGATCGAGAACCCGAAGTGGTCACGTCCCTCCGGGCCGACGACGCACTCGCCGACGACCCGGTCACCCACCTTCAGGCCGGAGACGTCGGGCCCGAGCTCGGCGACCTCGCCGCACCACTCGTGCCCGGGCACCACCGGATAGCGCACCGGGATGATGTAGCGGCCCTCGTAGAGCTCGAAGTCCGAGTGACAGATCCCGACCGCGCGCGAGCGCACGATCACCTCCCCGGCCCCCGGCACCGGACGGTCGACATCGACGACCTCCGCGCGCTCGGGTGCCTGGAAGACGAGTGCCTTCATGAGATCCTCCGTGTCGCGTTCATCAGTGCAGTTGCTGTCCGCCGGTGACGTTGATTCCCTGGCCGGTCATGTTCCTCGCGAGGTCCGAGGCGAGGAAGGCGACCATCTCGCCGATGTCCTCCACCTCCTGGGGACGTCCGAGGGGAATGTCGGCGACGAACTCGCCCCATGCCTCCTCGCGGGAGATCCCCTTCGTCTGCGCGAGCTGGTCGAGCAACGGATCCCACAGCGGCGTGCGCACGACGCCCGGGCAGACCGCGTTCACCCGCACCCCGTAGGGCGCCATCTCCTTCGCCAGACCCTGGGTGAGGCCGAGCACCGCGAACTTGGAGGCGCTGTAGTGGACGAACAGCGGGATCGCCTCCTTGCCGACCATCGAGGAGATCGACACGATCGATCCCGCGCGTCGCTCCATCATGTGCGGCACGACCGCTCGGGTGGTGAGGAACACGCCCTTGACGTTGACGTCGTGCACGCGGTCCCACTCGGCCTCGTCGAGCTCATGGAAGGGAACCGACCTCGACACGCCGGCGTTGTTGACGAGCACGTCGATCCGGCCGTGGTCGGCGAGGACGGCGTCGACGACGCGCACGCTTGCCTGCCAGTCGGTGACGTCGTGGGCAAGCCCAGTCCCACCGAGCTCCTCAGAGGCCTCGCGCGCCCGCTCTCCGTCGATGTCGGTGAGCACGACGCTCGCGCCCCGCGCGGCGAGCACCCGGGCGATCCCGCGACCGATCCCGGCGCCGGCGCCGGTCACAACGGCGACGCGCCCGTCGAGGGTCTGCTCGGTCATCGTCACGCGATCCTTCCGCTGCGGCGGGCGAGCGTATAGGCGATCGCCGCGACGAGCACGAAGACCCCCTGGAACCAGTACTGCCATGCCTGGTCGAGCGCGAGGAACGTCGTGGCGTTGATCGTCTCCTGGATGAGGATCGCGCCGAGGAGCGTGGCGATGAACGAGCCGCGGCCGCCGAACAGGCTCGCCCCCCCGAGCACGACGGCGGTGATCGAGGCGAGCGTGTAGGTGACCCCCTGCGTCGGGTCGCCGACGCCGACCTGTGCCATCAGCATCAGCCCGCCGAGAAACGTGAGCGCGGAGCAGGCGATGTAGGCGCCGACAATCGTGCGGTCGACGCGAACGCCGAGCCGGTGCGCGGAGTCCTCGCGCGACCCGGCCGCCCGCAGCGCGAGGCCCCAGCGGGTGCGGCGCAAGCCGACCTCCAGCACGATCGCCATGATCACCGCGACGACGAACGCGAGCGGGATCGGGCCGCTCGTGATCTGGATCGCGTTCGTGATGCTCGCAGCGATGTAGCCGCCCTGGAACGGGCGCAGCAGAAGCGAGATCCCCTGCAGGCCGATGTAGGTGACGAGCGTGGCAGCGATCGCGGTGAAGCGTCCGATCCGAATCATGAGACCGTTGATGAGCCCGGTGGCCAGCGAGGCCCCGAGCATGATGAGCAGCCCGAGCACGATCGTCGGGGTCGATTTGCCGGCGGTGAGGAAGAACGAGGCGATCACGACGACAAGCCCGGACAGTGGTCCCACCGAGATGTCGATCCCCGCGGTCATGATGACGATCGCCTGCCCATATCCGATGAACGCGAGCGCGGCGATCAGCACGAGCAGCGTGCTGACGTTGAAGGTCGCCAGGAACCGCGCGTTGACGGCGTCGGTGTAGAGCGCAAGGCCGACGATCACGAGCGCGAGCACGATGCTCGGGAAGTAGTCGCCTGACAGGAAGCGGCGCACGCCCTCCCGCCGGCTCGTGTGCTCACGTGCCGGCGCGCGCTCCGCGCTGCGCATCGAGGTCGCGGTGACGATCCCCCTGGCGATCTCCTCATCGCTCACCTGCGCGCCTGAGAGCTCGGCCACGACGGCGCCGCGAGAGAACACGACGACTCGGTCGCACAGGCCCTCCAGCTCCAGCCCGTCGGAGCTGACGATGAGCACCGGCACGCCACCGGCCGCCAGCTCCCGCAGGATCCGGTAGATCTCAGCCCGCGCGCCGACGTCGACACCCTGCGTCGGCTCGTCGGCGAGCACCAGCTTCGGGTCCGAGAGCATCGCGCGGGCAAGCACGACCTTCTGCTGGTTGCCGCCCGACAGGGTGTTCACCTCGGTCTCCAGCGACGCGGTCCTGATGCCGAGCCGGTCGCGTTGCCGTGTCACGGCCGACACCTCGGCGCGCCGGGAGACGAGACCGCCGCGCACGTACCGTGGCAGCGAGGCGAGCGTTGCGTTCTCCCGAACGGAGAGTCCCATCAACAGCCCCTCACCATGCCGGTCGGCGGGCATGTAGGCGACACCGCCGCGCTGGGCCGCAACCGGGTTGCCGAGCCGCAGCGGCCGTCCGTCGAGCGTCACCTCCCCCTTCGCCGGCTCAAGCCCGGCGAGCGCTCGCAGGAACTCGGACTGGCCGTTGCCCGCGATCCCGGCCACACCGACGATCTCCCCGGGTCTCACAACGAGATCGACCTCCGAAAAGGCGCCGTTCGACAGGCCGCTCACTCGCAGCCCCTCGCCGGCCTTTCGCGCGCCGCGCTTCTCCGGGAACGTCGCGGACACCTCGCGGCCCACGATCAGCCGGAGCATCTCCTCGTCGGACATCTCCTCGATCGGCGCGCTGCCGCGGACCGCGCCGTCGCGCATCACCGTGACGTGATCCGCGATCTGGCGCACCTCGGCCAGGCGATGCGAGATGTAGACGACCGCCGTGCCCTGTGCGGCGGCCGTCCGCACGAGCGAGAACACGAGCGCGACCCGGTCGGCGCCGAGCGGCGCGGTCGGCTCGTCGAGGATCAGCACCCGCGGCTGGATCGCGAGCGCCTTGGTGAGCTCGAGCAGCTGGCGCTGCGCGACCGTGAGCCGCTCGAGCCGGGTCCCGAGCGACACGCTCAGGTCGACCCTCTCGAGCTGCTCGCGCATCCAGGCCGCTGTCGGGCGGACGTGCGGGGAGGCGAGCGCCAGGTTCTCGGCGACGGTCAGGTCCGGGACGACCGCTGGATGCTGGTGCACGATCGTGAGCCTGTGAGCGCGGGCCTCGCCGGGTGTGAGGTGATCGATCGGCTGCCCGTCGATCGCGATCGTGCCCTCGTCCGGGGTGAGCGCCCCGCTCGCGACCGCCATCAGAGTCGACTTTCCGGCGCCGTTCTCGCCGAGCAGCGCATGGACCTCTCCGCTGCGCAGCTCCAGCGAGACGCCGCGGAGCGCGACGACGCCGGGGAACCGCTTCCAGATGTCGGTGAGCCGAAGGACGGTGCGCGTGTCGGTGACGGTGGCCATAGACATGTCGTGGGTCTGGTCGGGAGTGGTTGAGGCTCGGATCGGGGGGCGGAGGATCGGGGGGCGGTCACCGCGGCGCGCTGACCGCCCCGCCTGGTCGCGTCAGCCCTTGAATCCCGTCTGTCCGAGCGCCTTCAGCTGCGCCGCGTGGCTCAGGTGGGAGGACAGGATCGCGTCGGGCGGCATCGACGGATCGCACTCGACCGGGTGCGGCTTGCCGGTGAGCGAGTTCTCGAACGGCTTCTGCGGCACGACCGTCGACGCGGGCAGCTTGCCGCCGGTCGCCTTGGCGACCGCCCAGTCGACCGCGGTGCGCACCATCCAGTTCTGCGAATCGACCGTGAACAGCTGGAATTGCGGATCGGTCTTGACGTCCTTCTGCCGCATGCAGGAGAGCTGGTTGGAGTCCTCGGTGGCGACCGCGGGAATCTTGCGTCCCGCCTGGGTGAATGCACTTGCCGAGCTCGCCAGCGCGGCGCCGAAGTCGGTCGTGATCGCGTTGATCTTCGGGTACTTGGCGAGCACCGCCGTGAGCACCTTCTGCGTCTGCGCGGGATCCCAGTTGGTGACGTAGTAGGGCGTCTGGCCGATGATGTGGATGCCCGGGCATTTGGCGGTCGCCTTCTTGAGGCCCTGGTACTCCGCAAGGCTCTGGGTGTTCGCGGGAGGACCGCCCAGATTGATGACGTTGCCCTTGCAGTGCAGCGCCTTGTCGAGCCAGTTTCCCCACAGCTCGCCGGCCTGCGCGAAGTTGGTGGAGATGTACGCGTCGTAGTTGACACCCGCCTTCCCGCCGGGGAAGACACGGTACGGAACGGTGACCACACCGGCCTTGTACGCCTGGGTGATCGCCGGCAGCACGGCCTTGCCCGCGTCCGGGAAGACGACGAGCGCATTGACGCCGTTGGCGACGTCGCTGTGAATCTGCGAGATCGCCTCCTGGGTGTTGCCCTGGCCGTCGGTGTAGACGAACTTCGTGATCGACGGGCACTTGGCCGCTTCCGCGCGCGCCTCGCCGACGGTGATCTTTCGCCAGTTGTTGTCGCCGAAGCCATCGGCCAGCCCGAACACGATCTTCTTCCGACCGCACCAGGATGGCGCTCCAGCCACGTGGCTGGAGCCCACGTGAGCGGCGTTCGTGCCTCCTGACGAGGCTCCTCCCGACGAGCCGGCCGTCCCGCAGGCCGCCACCGCGACGGCCACGACTCCGGCGAGCGCGACCGCGAACGTCCTCTGTGCCTTCCCCATCATTTCCCTCTCCACTTTCGTTGTCTCACTTCTGCGAGCCCGACGCGACCGTCGCGCCGGCACTGACCGAGCCCGACGGCTCCGATCCGATCTGCCCCGAGCGCGTCGCGCTCCGGGCGCCGCCCTCATCGCGGCGTCGGCGGAAACGACGCCACGGCACGCTGTAGATCGCCAGCCCGATGCCGAGGGCGCCGGCGTCGACGAGATTCTGGACGCCGTTGCTTGCGCCCAGGACCAGCACGAACTGATCGAGCTGGCTGATGAAGAGCGCGGCGACCGCGGTGGCGATGACTGACCCGCGGCCTCCGAGCAGCGAGGTGCCGCCGAGGACCACAGCGGCCACCGAGGGCAACAGGTAGGAGTCGCCCTGGAACAGATTCGGAGTTCCGAGGATCCCTCCGAGCAGGATGGCGCCGGCGCAGTAGAGCAGGCCCGCGCATGCGTAGGCCGCGAGCTGATACCGGCGCGCCTCGACACCGGCGGCCCGCGCGCCGAGCAGGCTCGAGCCGACCGCCTCGAAGCGGCGGCCGACCACCGTGCGCTTGATGATGAGCGCGGTGATCGCCGCGAGAACGACCGCGATGATCACCGCCGTCGGGATGCCGCCGACCCGCCCTCCGGCGAAGTTCGACAGTGCGTTGGTCGTGCTCGTCGGATTGCCGCCCGAGATCTGGAGCACGAAGCCGTACAGGACGGCGTTCATCCCGAGGGTGGCGACGATCGGCGTCACTCGCACATAGCTGACGATGAATCCGCTGAGCAGTCCGGCCGCGATCGTCGCAACGAACGCCAGGACGATCGCGACCGCGAGTCGGCTGCTGTTGCCGCCCGGATAGTGGGTGACGAGCACGAGCGTGAGCGACACCATGCCCGGCACCGAGAGATCGATCCCGCCCTGCTGGATGACGAGCGTCTGCCCCATCGCGAGGATTGCCAGCACGGCCGCGAGCGGCAGCATCCCGAGGATGGCGGAGTGCCGCACGCTGTCGGGCTCGAAGACGGCGCTGACGACGAACAGGCCGATCGTGGCTGCGACGATCGGCACCGAGGCGCCGCTCACCCGCAGGCGCGACCGCACCGTGTCGGCGCTCCTCGCCGGCTGCGGGGACGAAGGACGTGCGATGGGATCGTCGGCAGACATGCGTTCGCGGTCGGTCCGAGAGCGGCCTGTCCTCGGCCTCCTCCCCTCGGAGTTCAAGCATACTACACAGCCGCGGCGGTCTGTCAATACACATCGCACAGGTCGGTAGCTCGGATACACTCCGCCCGTGAGCGTCGAGCCCGAGGCATCCCCGGAGCGCAGCGCCTTCCCCGACCTCGGAGAGCAGATCCGAGCTCGCCGGGCTGCACTCGGCATCTCGGTCCGGGAGCTCGCGCGTCGCCTGGCGGTGTCGCCGAGCCTCATCTCTCAGATCGAGCGCGGCAAGGCCACCCCGTCGGTCGGCACCCTGTATGCGATCACCACGGAGCTGAGGCTTTCGCTCGACGAGCTGTTCGCGGCCGCGCATTCCGACTCGGAGGTCGAGGGCAAAACAGCCGGCGCACAGGCCGGGCCGTCCGGGCGCGGCGACACCACCGACGTGAACGCGGGCCTGCGACTGCTCGACGCGGAGCGTGACGCGCACCCGATCGTCCCATCGCTCGGTCCGCGACGCGTCGTTCACCCGAACGAGCGCAGGCGGATCGATCTTGGCTCGGGCGTCCGCTGGGAACGCCTCACCGACCACTCCGATCCGCTCGTGGATTTCCTGTACGTCGTCTACGAGCCCGGTGGCGCCTCCTCGGAAGGCGACCTCATTCGCCACTCGGGCCGGGAGTACGGCCACGTGCTGAGCGGCGTGCTCGAGGTGACGGTCGGGTTCGACAGCCATCTGCTCCACCCGGGCGACTCGATCTCGTTCGAATCGACGATTCCCCATCGCCTGGCGACGGTGGGCGACGAGCCTGTCGAGGCACTGTGGTTCGTGGTCGGCCGCTCCGGCGACGCCCGCACCACCAGATGAAGGATCAGATCGCCGCGGCCGAGGGAACGCCGCCGTCGGACCCGACGAGGTCGGCGCCGCGGACGTACGTGCGCCCCGCGACCAGCAGCTCCTGCGCCGGGAAGCGGGTGATGATCCGGTTCCCGTCCGCGGTGACGACGATCTCCTCCTCGATCCGCGCGGCCGACACGCCGTCGCTCGCCGGGCAATAGGTCTCCAGCGCGAACACCATCCCCGGCTTGATCGCGACCGGATCGTCGAAGCTGTGCAGCCGGGAGATCATCGGCGACTCGTACAGCCCGACCCCCAGGCCGTGGCCGAACTGCAACCCGAAGCACGACGCCTCGTCGGGGAAGCCGAGCTCCTTCGCAGACGGCCACACCGCGGCGATCTGATCGGTGGTGACGCCCGGGCGCACGAGCTCGATCGCCTCGTCGAGCCACTCGCGGCACTGCTTGTAGGCGTCGAGCTGCGCCTGGTTGGCCCCACCGACGCTGAACGTCCGGTAGTAGCACGTCCGATAGCCCATGAATGAGTGGATGATGTCGAAGAACGCCTGGTCGCCCGGACGCAGCAGTCGATCGGAGAACACGTGCGGATGCGGGTTGCAGCGATCTCCGGAGACCGCGTTGATCGCCTCGACCTGCTCGGACCCGAGCTCGAACAGCAGCCGCTGCGCTTCGGCGACGACGTGCCGTTCGGTGACACCGGGCCGTAGCACCTCGTAGATGCGCTCGTAGACCGCGTCGACGATGCCGGCCGCATGGTCGAGCAGCGCGACCTCCTCCTCGGTCTTGATCTCGCGCGCCGCGAGCATCACCTGCGAGCCGTCCGCGGTCGGCACCCCGATCCGGTGCAGCGCGTTGAGCGTCACGATGTCGGTCATGTCGATCCCCAGGGGCTCGGTGCCAAGCCCTCGCTCCTCGAGCTCGCGCTTGACCGACGCGGCGAGCGTGTCGGGAATACCGGTGGAATCGGGCATCGCGCCCCGCATCGGCGAGACGCCGCCGCGGCAGTTCTCGGCGGGCAGCCAGGGCGCGTACAGCTGGTGATGGCGGGCCGCGGACCCGAAGTCCCATAGGATCGGCTCACCGTCGCGTGCGAGGAGCGCGAAGCGTGCATTCTTGTCGCGCGCCCACTCGCCGATGTGCGTGCTCGTCACATAGCGGATGTTGTTCGGGTCGAACAGGAGCAGCGCGCCGAGGTCCGAGGCACGGAGCGCCTCCTGCGCGCGGCGCATGCGATCCGCCCGGAGTCGCGCGAAATCGATGCGCTGCTCCCAGTCCACGGCCATCGTCGAGCCGCGCGACGCGATGTTCGCCATTCCGTTCCTTCCCTCGGTTCGCCGTTGTGTGCATCATGAGTAAACACTACCCGGCCGTTCTGGTCAACAGTGCCGCACACATCGAGACGTACGCGAAGGCCGGCGCACACTGATCGACCCTCTGAGGCGATCAGCGCGCGCTGGCTGAGCGGCGCACGATCGCGACCTCACGCGCCCTCAGCCGCGCTGCACCGCCGACCGCGCGGTGCGGTCGCGGAGCCCGCCGCAGACGCGCCGGACTCGCAGGGCGAGGTGGAGATCGACCCGATCCTCGGTGGAGGCCAGGTCGCGACCGGTGAGGCTCTCGACGCGCGCGAGCCGATTGCGCAGCGTGTTGACGTGCACGCCGAGCTCCCGCGCCGTCGGCTCCCATCGGCCGCCGGAGTCGAGGAAGCGGGCGACGGTGCTGAGCAGGTCGGTGCCATGGCGCTCATCGTGCCGCTCGAGCGGCCCGAGGACGGCGGACGCGAACGCCGCGCGCAGCTCTCGGTCGTGGAGGTCGAGGAGCAGGCCGCTCGTGTCGATCTCGCGACTCGAGACGATCCGCGCGCCCGCCGATCGGCGGGCGGCCACCCGCCGGGCGTGTCGCGCCTGGACGAGGCTCGGGTGCAGGGAGGAGATGTCGTCGGCGAGCGCTCCCACCCCGATGGCCGCCTCGTCGCACACGTCGTCAAGCGCGTCCAGAGCCCCGCGCGCGAGCTTCAGGAGGCCGGGCTCGCCGTCGTTCCAGCCGAACACGCACGCGACGGTGTCGCGTGCGGTGCGCGCGACGACCGCGGATACGCCGTTGCCCGCGAGGTATCCGCGGAGCACGTCCGCTTGGACGTCCACCTCGGTGTCGGTGGCGGGCTGAGCGCCGAGGACGAATGCCCCGAGCGGCCCTCGGGTGTCGACGCCCAACGCGTGCAGCCGGGTCGCGATCTCCGTCTCGTCGGCCTGTCCGGCGTCGACGAGGCGAAGCAGATGAGCGGCCAGGCGGCGCTCGGTGACGGTCAGCACCTGCCGATGCGCGATCTCCAGGCCGAGGAACGCAAGCGCCTGCCCGACCGCCGAGCGCTCCTCGATCGACAGCGCCGAATGGTCCCGGCCGTGGACGAGATAGGAGGGCTCGCCTCCGAGCGAGGCGAGGATGTAGACCGTGACGTCCCTGCCGGCGACCGTCGCCGGGGCGGCCGAGGTCCGCGCCTCGCGGACGCGGCGCCACAGGTCGATCGGCCGCTCGCCCGCGGGCCAGGGCGCGGTGGCGGCCGCCAGATGCCCGCCGGGCAGGATCAGCCACGCCGGCGCGCCGGTGACCTCGGTGAGGAGTGAGAGGATCGCGCCGGCTCCACCGCCCCCGACGACCGCCCGCAGGAGCGTGTCGTTGCGATTGATGACGCTGCGCAGCGACTCCTCTCGCTCCTTCGCGAACGATTCCACGACCGCCCGCTCGATCGCGATGAAGGGCAGGTCGTAGGAGGCCTCCAGCAGCGGCAGTCGATGGCCCTCACAGGCCTCGACGAGGTCCCGCGGGCAGGCGCGCGCGGTCGGCCGCGGCAGCCCGTAGCAGAGTCCGGCCACGCCCGCCCGGGCGAGCGCGGAGACGAAGCGCTCGGAGTCCGCGCGGCGGTGGCGCCAGACGCCCGTCGTGAGGATGAGCTCGCCGCCGCTCAGGTAGTGCGTGGGATCGCGCAGCTCGGTCGTGTGCACCCAGACGATGCGGCGCGTGAGCCCCGACGCGCACGCGCGCACCTGCAGCCCGAGCGCTTCGAGGTCGACGAGCTCCTGAAGTCGCACGCGCGCAGGCTAGAGGATCCTCTAAATCTGCGCAGCCAATGAGTGGGTTCTTCCACTTGTCGCCGATCCGGGCCGCCCGCTTCAATGCCGACCGAGGAGGGAGCGAACGTGACGCACGATCGATATCGCCCACTGGACGGCCAGCGGTCACCGCGGTTCTCCGGCATCCGCACGTTCATGCGGTTGCCCCATGTCGGCGAGCTTGACGGCGTGGACGCCGCCGTCCTCGGCGTTCCATTCGATACCGCCACGAGCTTTCGCGCCGGCACACGCTTCGGGCCGGAGGCGATCCGCGCGGTCTCCGGACTGCTGCGTCCCTACAACCCGCTCCAGGACGTCGAGATCTTCGAGCGGCTGTCGTGCGTGGACCGGGGCGATCTCCCGGTCGTCCCCGGCAACATCGACCAGACCTATGAGCTCGTGACCGCGGGCCTTGCGCCACTCGCCGACCGGGACATCTTCCCGCTCGTGCTCGGCGGCGACCATTCGATCACGCTCGCCGAGCTGCGCGCGCTGTCGGCCCGCCACGGTCCGCTGTCGCTCATCCATCTCGACTCGCACGCGGACACCTGGGACGAATACTTCGGCGAGCGCTACACGCACGGAACGACCTTCCGGCGGGCCGCCGAGGAGAACGTCATCGCTCCGGAGCGATCGGTGCAGGCGGGGATGCGAGGATCGCTGTACAGCCGGCGAGACCGAGAGATCGCGGCCGATCTCGGCTTCCGCGTCGTCGACTTCGAGGAGCTCTGCGCGATCGGGCCGCAGGGACTGGCGAGGCTCGTCCGGGAGCGGGTCGGCGAGGCGCCGGCGTTTCTCAGCTTCGACGTCGATTTCGTCGATCCCGCGTTCGCGCCGGGAACCGGGACGCCCGAGGCCGGCGGGCCCACCTCGGCCGAAGCGCTCAGGTACGTGCGGGCGCTGCGCGGCATTCGGCTGGTGGGCGCCGACTGCGTCGAGGTCTCGCCTCCGTACGACTCCCCGGGCCAGCCGACGGCGCTGCTCGCGGCCACGGTCGCGTGGGAGATGCTCGCGCTCCGGGCGCTCGCCCCAGATCCGGCATCCGCGCCGAGGACCCCGACGGAGGTGGGTTGACCATGAGCCGTGCCCCCGAGGACCCCGACGGAGGTGGGTTGACCATGAGCCGTGCCCCCGAGCACCCGGCGACGCCCGCGCCGCTGACACTGAAGCGCGGCTTCGGAGCGCGCGCCCTGTTCACGCTCGCGTTCGCCGACATCTCGCCGATCGTGGCGCTCTACACGGTTCTGTCGATCATCGTCGCGCTCGCCGGTCCGGGCTTCTGGTGGGCGTTCCTGCCGGTTCTCGTGGGGCAGCTGCTCGTCGCGCTGCTGTTCGGCGAGCTCGCCTCCCGATGGCCGATGGCAGGCAGCGTCTACCAGTGGGCCCGGCACGCGATCGGTCCGCGCTACGGCTGGTTCACCGCCTGGGCATACATCTGGGGCCTGACGATCGCGCTCGCGGCTCTCGCCTACGGGGCGAGCGGCTTCCTGCTGGGAGCGGCCGGCGTCGTCGGGCCGGGCCACCTCGCTCAGGCGCTCGTCGCCGTCGGCCTCGTCGCGTTCGCCTCCACGATCAACGCGACCGGCAGGATCTATCTCAAGGTGTTCCTCAGCCTCAGCCTCGCCTGCGAGGTGATCGGCTCGATCGGCCTGGGGACGCTGCTGCTCGTCCATTACCAGACCAACCCGATCGGCTCCTTGGTGAACGGCGCCGGCGTGGCTCACGGCGGATCGTGGATCGGCGGACCGCTGATCGCCGCCATCGCGGTCGTCGGATGGTCGTTCCTGGGATTCGAGTCCGCCGGCTCGGTCGCGGAGGAGGCTCACGAGCCCGAGCGCGACGTTCCGAAGGCGATCTTCCTCGGTCTGCTGTGCGTCGGCCTCATCGTCCTGTACTCGGGCCTCGCGTTCGATCTGGCGATCCCGAATCTGAAGGCCGTGATGGCGGGCAGGGTGGCCGATCCGATCGCGGCCACCCTCACCGCACACCTCGGCTCGGGCGCCGCCCGCGGCTTCCAGGTGCTGTTCCTGATCGGCTTCCTCGCCAGCTTCCTGGCCGTGCAGTCCGCGGTGACGCGGTGCATCTGGGCGAGCGCGCGCGATCGCACGCTCCCCGGTCATCGCTTCCTCGTCAGGCTCACCCGCACCGAGCGCCTGCCGTACGCGGCCATCCTGCTCACCGCGATCGTCGCCGCCGGGCTGCCGTTCCTGAGCGGAACGAACGTGTACGCGGTCCTCATCGCGTTCACGAACATCGGCTTCTACACCGCGTTCGCCCTGCCCGTGTTCGGGCTGGCGTACCTGCGGCTGCGCGGGCGCTGGATCCCGGGGCGATTCTCGCTCGGCCGCTCCGGCAAGCTCGTGACCTACATCGCCGCGCCCTGGCTGCTCGTGGAGATCGTCAACATCGCGTGGCCGCGAGCCAGCCTCTACGGTGCCGGCTATCTCGCCTGGAGCGTGGTCATCATGATCGGGATCCTCGGGGTCGCGGGCGCGCTGTTGTGCGCGTGGGCGTTCCGTGACGGCGGGCGCCACGTGCGCGCGGTCGCGGAGTCGATGCAACCGCCGCCGGCGGCCGCGGATAAGGCGACGGCCGGCGCTCTGAAGCCGTGACCCGCGCGAGCACCGCGATCGTCACCGGCGCCGCCAGCGGCATCGGCGCCGCGGTGTGCGCGACGCTGAGGCGCGCGGGGTGGGCGGTCGGCGGCATCGACCTCCACGCGGTGCCGGAGGACGTGCCGGTTCATGGGTCCGCCCGCGCGGACGTCGCCGACGAGGCCGCGGTCGCGGATGCGATGGCGGACCTGGCGGACGGGCTCGGTCCGGTCGATGCACTCGTGACGGCGGCTGGCTACTACGAGATGATGCCGTTCTCGGAGATCTCGGAGGCGGCGTGGGAGCGAATGCTCGCGGTGCTGCTCGGTGGGACGGTGAACGCCATCGCCGCGGTGCTCCCCGGCATGCTCGCCCGCGGCGCGGGGAGCATCGTGACGATCACCTCCGAGCTTGGCCTCGGAGGTGGCGACGGCGACGCGCATTACGCCGCGGCGAAGGGCGCGGTCATCGGGCTCACGAAGGCCCTCGCCGTCGAGCTTGCGCCGGCCGGAGTGCGCGTCAACTCGGTCGCACCAGGTCCCACCGACACGCCGCTGCTCGCCGCCGACTCCCCGTGGCGGGACCCGGAGTACCTGCGGACGCTTCCCCTGCGGCGGCTCGTCCGCCCCGCGGAAGTCGCGCACACCGTGGCTCACCTCGTGTGCGACGAGCAGTTCTTCTGTGGCGAGATCCTGTCGCCGAACGCGGGGGCGGTGATCTAGACGTGCCTGCCGGGGACGTGCCTGTCGGGGACGCGCGCGCCGGGGACGCGCGCGCCACGGACCTGCCCGCCGGGGATGTGGCGGCCGGCGCACCGCTGACGGGCAGCGTCGCCCTCGTCACCGGCGCCCGCCGGGGGATCGGCCGGGCCACCGCGTTGCGGCTGGGTGCTCTCGGCGCCCGCGTCGCGGTCACCGATCTCGCGGTCGACTCGGAGCTCGATGAGCTTGCTGGTGCGGTCGAGGGCATCCCGGTCGCGGCCGACCTGTCCAAGCCGGGCGAGATCGCGGCGCTCGTCTCACGAGTGGAGTCGAAGCTCGGCCCCGCCGATGTCTGCGTCGCCAACGCGGCCGCCATGTCGATGGGCGCCTTCGCCGCGGCTGAGCGACGCAAGTGGTGGCACCAGATCGACGTCAACCTGTCTGGGACGTTTCACCTGCTTCAGGCCGTGCTGCCGGGAATGCGGCGTCTCGGACACGGCCGGATCGTCGTCATGACCTCGGAATGGGGGGTCATCGGCTGGCCGAACGCCTCCGGCTACGCAGCCTCGAAGGCGGGCCTGATCGCGCTCGTCAAGACCCTCGGCCGGGAGCTCGGCCCCGAGGGCATCCTGGTCAACGCCGTCGCGCCATCGGTCGTCGACACCGCGCAGCTCGACGTCGACGCGCGGGATGCGGGCGTCAGCGGCGAGGAGATCCGCGCTCGCTATGCGGAGCGGATCCCGCTCGGCCGGGTGGCGGAGCCCGCCGAGATCGCCGCGACCGTGGCGTTCCTCGCCGGCCCCGGCGGATCGGCGTTCGCCGGTCAGATTCTCCAACCCGGTGGCGGCGCCACCCGTACCCGAGCATGAAGATGAAAGGAAACCCGTGATGAAGCTGCGTCCGCGTCCGGCGCCGAGGCGAGGGAACTCATGAGCTGGCTCGGTGATGACGCCGCGCTCGCGGTCCTCACCTTCGACGTCGACGCGGAATCCCCAATCCTCGCTCAGGGAATGCGCTACGCCGAGAATGCGAGTGTCATGACCCACCAGGCGTACGGGCCGCTGGTCGGCGTGCCCCGCATCCTCGCGCTCCTGGCGGAGTACGAGCTGCCCGCCACCTTCTTCGTGCCCGGCCTGACCGCGGAGCGCCATCCCCAGGCGGTCGAGCGGATCCTCGAGGCCGGCCACGAAGTCGGCCACCACACCCACACGCACCGCCCGGCCGTCTCGCTCACCGCGTCCGAGGAGCGCGCGGACTTCGAGCGAGCGCTCGCCGCGCTTGACCGGTTCGGGGTGCGACCGGCCGGTCATCGGGCCGCAGGCTGGGAGGCGAGCTGGCGCACTCCCGAGCTGGTCGCCGAATACGGCCTCCGCTACGACGCGAGCCTGTTCGACGACGACCGGCCCTACCGGCTCCGGACGACCCAGGGCGAGGTGATCGAGCTTCCCGGCCACTGGAGCCTCGACGACTGGGAGCAGTACGCGTACCTGCCCGATCCGAACATCGGCCAGATCCTCGCGGCCCCCTCCAAGGCGGTCGACATGTGGATCGCGGAGCTCGACGCGATGCGCCGCCATGGGTGCCTGTTCATGCTCGCCTGCCACCCCTTCCTCTCCGGGCGGCCGTCACGGATCGAGGCCCTGCGCGCGGTGATCGAGCATGCGCTGAGCGCCGGAGACGTCGGCTTCGCCGAGGCCCGGGTGGCCGCGGAGCGCGCCGCCGCCGACGACGGTCTCGGGGCACGAACGCTTCAGCCGGTGCGGGTGGACCCGACGCTGTACGGCTGACCCACGATCGCACAGCGAGCCGACCGGCGGGACGATGCGGCGGATCCCCGTGGGAGGCGCGACCGGGCCGCGGACCGCGTCCCGAACGGAGGACGGAGGCGCAATCGACGCCGGATGCCGCCGCCTCGCACGGGCGCGACCGGAGATCGCCCCGGTCCAGGCAGGGCGTTCGTGATGGTGGTAGACGCAGTAGCAGTAAGAGCAGTAGCAGTGGAGCCCGGGGGTCGAACCGGCGACCTCCCGCTTGCGAATGAGTCTGGCAACGCACTCGAATGCTGGGGTTTTGCAGGTAGTTACTCGTTTCGCCGAGACCTGTGACTGATTGCGGCTCGATTCCGGGGGAATTCGGGTGGATCTGGGTACAGATTTGCGAACCTGCGGCCAGTTACGAGGTCCGCGCCGCGCGGAGCGATCGTGGGGAGCGCGCGACGTTGTCGGCGCGCCTTGCCCGCCATGACGTACAATGTCTGCCATGAGAACTGCCCGGATGAACTTGCGGCTCGATGCCGAGGCCGACCTGAGGATCCGCCGGGCAGCGCAAGCGTCCGGCGTGAGCACCAGCGCGTTCGTCGAGCGCGCCGCTTCGACGGCGGCTGATGCCGTGCTGGCCGATCGCCGCGAGTTCCGCCTCAGCGCCGAGGACTGGGACCGGTTCGTCGCGGAGCTGGACCGCCCGCCGCGTGATCTGCCCGAACTGCGTCGCGGTCTGGAACTGCGCGACCGGCTGATCTGACCCCCTTGAGCGACCTTCGGATCGCGCCGCTCGCGCGCGATCATCAACTCGACGCGCTCGACAGCGGCGCCGGCGAGCTCGATCAATGGCTGCGCCGGTTCGCGCGGATGGCCGATGCCTCCGGGACCGCCCGCACATATGTGCTCGCGGACGGCTTGCGGGTGCTCGGCTACTACGCGCTGACGCCGGCGGCAGTCGACCGCCGCGATCTCCCCGAGCGGCACGCCCGCGGCATGCTCGCGCACCCGATCGGTGTGATCTTGCTCGCGCGGCTTGCCGTCGATCAGTCTCTCCAGGGGAAGGGTTACGGACGGGCGCTCCTGGCGGACGCCGCCGTGCGGACCCTCCAAGCTGCAGAGCTCGTCGGTGCCCGCGCGATGCTCGTCCACGCCCGCGATGACCGCGCCGCCAGCTTCTACGAACGCCTCGGATTCACGCGATCACGCAGCGACCCGCTGCACCTCATGGTCCTGATCAAGGACCTGCGCCGCACCTTCGGCTGACAGGTCGGCTGCGCTCTGAGCTTGGGCTGCCCGTGGATATCGCGGGTTCGGGGCGAGGACGTTATGCCTATGCGATGCTCATGCACGCACGCCGCATGGTCAGGCAATGCGCCCTACCCGAATCTGGCGAGAAGGGGGGAAGCTGAAGCTGGGCACCGAGGGACCCGCAATGCTGGCAGCGCAGTCATGTGCGGGATCGGCGTCGGCGAGGCTCCGGTTGTTCCGAACCGGCAGCCTGAAGGGGCCCGAATCGGCGCTTCGCGGCTTCTGCTCCGTCGGCGAGCGGCACTCGGTCGAGCGCCGGTTCGGACGCCCGCAACTCCTACGTTGCAGTGCGCCCTTCTATTGGCAGCCGCCGGGTGCCGAACCGTCCGTCGCCGGTGGCCCTGCGCTGCACGGGTGCTGGGTTTGTCTGTCTGGTCGTCCGGCGGAGCCGGCGGGCGCGATTGCGGATGTGAGAGCGGCCAAACCGGCTTAAGGATCCAGCAATTGACACCGGGAAGCGGCGACCGTACGATGCTCGCCGTACGGGGCCAAGTTCAGGGTTCGGGGCGGACGGAATCGACTGGGCTACTGCAGCCACAAACATAGGAGAAGAGTGTGAACGTTCGGTTCAACCCGAGGCGGAGGAGCTTTGCTCTGGCCGCGTCGGTGGCGGCGGCGATCCCCGCGGCGGCGTTCGCCGATTCCATCGGTGCGCACTCCAGCTTCTACAGCACGGTTTCGCCGAAGACCAGGCATTACGTGCCGAATTCGGCCAATATCGACCTTCATCGGGCGACCGGGGTGGCGCTTGTCAACGTCTCCAACAAGTGTCTCGGGACGTTCACGGTCCCCTCCCCAGGACCTGGCATGCCGGGCTTCACCGGCTCAAAGAACGCCTCGATCACGGCACGCCTGCGTAAGGGAAGGCTGTCGTTCAGGGGCCATGCGAAGCTGATCGCGGGGCAGAGCAGCGCAGGACGGGTGCGGATGATCTTTAACGCCATGATCACTCCGCGCAAGGCGACCGGGACGGCGACGTTCCCTGGCACGAAATGCCACAAGATCAAGTTCGTCGCGCCGCTGCGCGAACGCACGAAGTAGCCGTATGCCGTGGGCCCTCCGGCGCAGACTTGCGGCTGTTCGGAGGAGACGCATACGTGTCAGCCACGAGTTCTCCCGCCTCGCCGACAGCCGCATCACCGAGGAATGGATCGGCTTCGACAGGGCAAGCCTGGTAGGCTCGCCGCAGCGTGCGCGGCCGCCGCGGTGATCGTGGGGGTGCTGCCCGCCGCCGCGAGCGCTGAACCGGGGTACACGATCAGCCGGTTCGCGGGCAATGGCAGCATCTGCCGGACGGCGCCTAGCTGCGGGGACGGTGGCCCGGCGAGGAGCGCGCAGCTCAACGAGCCGACCGCGGTGGCGGTGGAGGCCAGTGGGGACGTGTACATCGCCGATCCCGGTGACAATGAGGTGCGGATGGTCTCCCCGTCGGGGACGATCACCCGCTTCGCCGGTGACGGCACGCGATGCCGCAGTCCGGCGGCCGGCTGTGGTGACGGCGGCCCGGCGACCAGCGCCGAGCTCAACTACCCAGCCGCCGTGGCGGTCGACTCGGCCGGCGACGTGTACATCGCCGACACCGGCGACGAGGAGGTGCGGATGGTGTCCCCGTCCGGCACGATCACGACGGTCGCCGGCGACGGCGTCGCCTGTGCGAACCCTTCGAGCACCTGCGGCGACGGCGGTCCGGCCACGAGCGCACAACTGGACGCGCCAGGCGGGGTGGCGGTCACCGGTGCGGGAGATGTGTACATCGCCGACAGCGGCGCCAACAAGGTGCGCGAGGTCTCTCCGTCCGGCACGATCGCGACGGTCGCTGGCGACGGCGTCGCCTGCCAGTCGGCGGGCGGCCCGCCCAACGGCTGTGGCGACGGCGGGCCGGCGACGAGCGCGGAGCTCGATTTCCCTTCGGGGGTGGCGGTCGACTCGGCGGGCAACCTGTACATCGCCGACACCTACGACCTCGAGGTCCGGGTGGTCTCTCCGTCGGGGACGATCACCCGCTTTGCCGGCGACGGCAAGCCGTGCACCTACCCGTATGGCTGTGGCGACGGCGGGCCGGCGACGAGCGCTGAGCTCACCCGGCCGATCGGTGTGGCGGTCGACTCGGGCAACGTATACATCGGCGACATGGACGATCAGGAGGTGCGGATGGTGGCGTCCTCCGGGACGATCACCACGATCGCTGGCCACGCGAAGGCGTGCACCAGCCCGCCGGACGGCTGCGGTGACGGGGGGCCCGCCAGGAGCGCCGAGCTCGCGTTCCCCGGGGGTGTGGCGGTCGACGCCGCAGGGCATGTGTACGTGGCCGACTCCAACGACAACGAGGTGCGCCTGCTGACGCCTTCCGCCTCGCCATCCCATCTCGCGATCGGCCTCACGCCGGTGAGGATCTCGGGGGTTACCGGCAGGCCGGTGCGCCAGACCGTTGCCTATTTCGCGACGCCGCTGCCCAAGCACGGCTCGCTCAGGGCGTCGGACTTCAGGGCGTCGGTGGCGTGGGGCGACGGCCAGTCCTCGGCGGCTGTGGTGAGGTCAAGCGGCCGCGTCCAAGCAGGGTTCCGGGGGCCGCGGCGGGTACTTGAGTTCGAGGTCGACGCCACCCACACGTACACCACGACCTCGTCCAGCAGCGCTTCGGTTGCGGTGCGCAGCAGGCCGGGTGCCAGGCTGGGGACGGTCAAGGTGGCGGTAAGCATCGCCCCGCTCGATCCGATCGCCCAGTTCTACTCGAATCCGGTGACCGCGACGGCGCGCAAGATTACGCTGCTGATCCCCAGGCAGCCGGGACCGGGGCAACGCGCGATCTCGAGCTACGTGTGGAACTTTGGCGATGGCACCAGCCCCGTGTACGACGTCCCCTACATGCGGCGCCCGATCATGTCGCTGCTGCGCAAGCTGCAACGCAGGCCGGGAGACCAACGCCTGTGGGCGGATGCGTCGCGGGTGGGGATCGTCCCGCCGTTCGACTTGTATTACTCCCACCTGAGCAAGAAGCTGATGAGCCGGATCGCGAAGCTGTGGCTCTACTACTTCCCGCGGCACATGATCCCGCACATATACCCAACGTCTGGCGTGTTTCAGGTCAGCCTCCAGATCAAGGATGTCGCGGGGGTCAGGAGCATCGAGTCTCGCAACGTCGGTGTCGAACCCCACTGCGTGAGCTGGAGCGGTTGGGGGCCGCTGAAGTTCGTCGCTCGGGGCACGTGCGACACGTTGACCGGCGCGCTCGCGCTGAATGCTCCTCCCAATCGCCCACCCGATTACAAGGCCTATTCGATCTCCGGGGTGGACTTCCTCGGGGACGCGACCGCGACGCTGACCGTGACTCGCGACCACTCGGTGTTCGTGTCACTCACTGGCGGGTTGGGGCTTGGGGCCGCGGTGGCCGATTTCTCGGTCGCCGATGGGTACGTGGGCCCGGCGGGCCTCCCACGCGGCTTCCCGCGCCCGACAAACCATGCAGTCGACTCGTTCGTGGATGGCTGGACGATCCCGGTCGGGGGCTACGCGTTTCTCGGGCGCGGTGCGGGCACGACGTTGGTCTATAGCCCAAGCGTTCACAACGTGGGAGAGGAGATCGTGTCTCACTTCGGGGTCGGCGGCGGCGGCCTCTACCTTCAGGCCAGCTGCGCGGTGGACCTGTATCACCACGTGCCCGTGGTGGGGCGCCTGGCTCCCGGCAACCGACATCCGATTGCCCACGCCCGTGCCGTGATCCGCCGCGGCCTGGCCAACGTGCTGGCCCAGGCGCGCAAGCTCATCTCGGATTCCGCCACCTGCGCCCAGGGGGCGGCAAACCCGCCGTCCATTCTGTTCGGCGGCTGAGCGCGTTGGGCACCGCAAACCGTGACCTGAGGCTGCGAGGAGGACAGGCTTTATGACGCATCGTCTTCGCCATCTATCGCGGATCGCCACCGCCGGGGCGCTGTTGGTCATCCTGGCGGGCCTTGGCGCGAGCGCCGCGGTCGCGCAGAGGCCCGCGGCCAGCGAGGAGCTGGCGGTGCGGGCGCTGCCGCGCGTCGGCCTTCCCTATGCGGGGCTGGTGGGCGTGTCGTGCCCGTCGGTTTCGTTTTGCATGGCTGTCGGGTCGTTCGGCTCGGGGCATTCGACCGGCAGCTTCTTCGAGCGCTGGAACGGGCGGTCGTGGCGGCGGATCGCCGTTCAGCGGCGAGTCAGCTGGCTGGCGGTGTCCTGCCTGTCTGCCTCCTTCTGCCTGACGGTCGGAACCGCCGATCGGGGAGCGCGCGTCATCGGTGCGCGGTGGGGCGGCCGCTCGTGGTCCGGAGTCGGCGCGTTCAGCCCGCCCGCCGTGGCTCCCGAACCGGGAGCGAACCCCGGCGAGGGCCTCCAGGTGCTTTCGTGCGCGACGCGAAGGGACTGCTGGGCGGTCGGCTACGACTACGGCAGGACGCTGGTCGAGCATTGGAACGGCCGCTCCTGGTCACGGTCCTCGGCCCCGACCCGAAACGGAAACCTGATCTCGGTGAGCTGCTCGTCGGCGAGAGACTGCTGGGCGGCGGCAACGCCGCTGAACGCGACCCCGATCGCGCCGCTGCACTTCGACGGGCGCTCCTGGCGGATTGTCGGCCTTCCAGGTCCGTTCAGCAACCGCCGGTACCAGGACCAGGTGGTCTCGTGTCGTACGCTCGCCGCCTGCTGGATCGTCGGCTCCAGCAGCGCAACCGGCGGTCAGCCGGCGGCGCTCCACCGTACGGCCAACCACTGGCAGATGGCGAGCATGCCCGCGCCGCAAGAGGCCAGCGTCGTGCTTCAGGGCCTCGACTGCGGCTCGGGCAGCGACTGCTGGGCGCTGGGGTCCGCGTCGGCCGGCGCCCCGCTCCCGAAGACATCGCCGCTGGCCGAGGAGTGGGATGGCTCGGCGTGGCACGTGGCGAAGGTGATCGGTCCGGCGAGAAGCGCTGAGCTGATGAGCATCTCGTGCCCGTCGGCGTCGTTCTGCATGGCGGTCGGCGAGGTCCGCAGCCGGGCCGGCGGCCCTGCTTTCGCGGTCACGAGGCCGGTGCATTGAGGACACGACAAGGAGGGAAGCCGTGATGAACCGTCGTGGCCAGCTACCGAGAGTCGCGGCCGGCATCGTCGCGGGCGTCCTTGCGGCCGTGACCGCAAGCGTCGCGCTCGCGCAGGGAGGCCCGCCGCAGGCGACGCTGACGTCGGTCACCGCGACCGGTACCGACTCGATCGAGGTTCAGGGCACGGTCAACCCGAACGGCTCGTCCACGACCTATGCGGTGCACTACGGGACCACCCCGGCGCTGGGCCGGAGCACTCCGACCAGCGGGCCGATGACGCCTCCGCCCGGCAGCTCCGGCGCGGTAGCGGTGCAGGCGATGCTCGGGGGGCTGAGCGCGGGCACGACCTACTACGTGCAGCTGGTGGCCACCAACAGCGCCGGCGCGGGCGCTTCGGCAGTCATATCCGCGAAGACGGAGGGCACACCGTCGACGCCCGGGTCGGGCACGAAGCCCCCCGGACCATCGTCACCGGGCCGGACCTACGCCAGGGACGTGCTGAAGGCCCGCGTGCTGGCGGGCCGGAGCGAGACCCTGAGCGGCGTTTCGTGCGTTTCGCGATCGCTGTGCTATGCGCTGGGGACGTTCAACGGGGGCACGTTCCTGGAGCGCTGGAACGGCCGGTCGTGGACGCGGGTGGCGGGTCACCATGGAGCTGCGCCTCTGGGCGGGATCTCCTGCACCTCCCGCTCGTTCTGCCTCACCGTCGGAGGCACGGGCAGCCGCACCCTGGCGCAGCGGTGGAACGGGCGCTCGCTCTCGATTGTGGGCACTGTCAGCCCTGCGGGTCCAGGCGAGGACCTGCTCAACTCGGTGAGCTGCGTCTCGGCACGCGACTGCTGGGCGGTCGGCGCGACGCATGCGGCCGAGAACACGCCGTCGAGCGCGCTGATCGAGCACTGGAACGGCCACCGCTTCACACTGGCCTCCGCTCCATCGGTTCTTAGCTATCTCCTCTCCATCAGCTGTGCCGGGGCCCGCGACTGCTGGGCGGTCGGATCGCTGAACGTGACCGAGCACTTCGACGGCAGCCGGTGGCGGCTGGTGCGGCTGCCGGCGGCGTTCAATGTCAACCAGCCGCCCGCGCTCTCCTGCCGGGCGACCACGGAGTGCTGGATCGTCGGGCAGGGCAAAGCCAGTCCGCCCCGAGGTCCCAGCATGGTCGCGCTCCACCTGGTGCGCCGCTCCTGGCGCAGGATCACGATCCCCTACGGGCCGAGGGAGGGGAGCAACTTCATCTTCGGCGTGGACTGCGCCTCGAGCACGAATTGCTGGGCGGTCGGCCAGCGCATGCGCGGCTTTCGCACGGTGGCGTCCGCGCCGCTGGCCGAACAGTGGAATGGCTCCGCCTGGCAGCTCGCCAACGTGACGGGCAAGCCCGGCCGCAACAGCTACTTCAATGGTGTCTCCTGCGCGTCGACGAGTCGGTGCGTCGTCGTCGGCACGACCGCAAGGGGCGGCCCGGGATCAAGCCCGGTGGTCGCGGTCTCCGAGCCTGGACGTTGAGAGCCACAAACGTGATCCACGGGCGGCGAGTGCAATGAGTGCGCTCGGTGCATGCTGGCTGCCCCGCCTGGCTGCGCTCACGGCGGCGGCGCTGCTGCTCGCCGGCGGGACGCCGGCCACCGCGCGCCGGGCGCGGCGGGCGACCAGCCCGGTCCCCGTGACCGGCGACTGGGAGGGGACCGGCCCGCACGGGCTGCCGCTGTCGTTCGCGTTGGCCCGCCGCCGTGGGCACGTCGTGGCGAGCGAGATCGCAGTCGGCTATCCCGGCGGGTGTCCGACGGCTGCCAGCGACGCCTACGTCGCGCCGCTGATCCACGTCGGCTACGCCGGTCCCGGCGGGCTGCACCCGGTCGTCTCGTTCTTCGCGCCGCCGGGTACCGTCGCGCTGACGGGGCGCGTGGCAAGAGTCTCAGGCTCGTGGCAGCGCATGGGGCGGTTCGCGACTCGCCGCTCGGGCACCCTCACGAGCGCCTCGCCCGAGCAGCGATTTGGCTGCGGATGGCCGGCGCGCTGGCTGACGTGGCATGTCCACCGCGCAACCCGGACAGCCGTCGCCGACGGCCGCTGGAACGCTCAGATCACCGGCCCCAACATCACCGGCGGGACGCTCACGCTGACCGTGGCGGCCGGCGGGCGCGCGGTCACTCACATCGCTGGCTCGTTTAGCTACGCCTGCCCCGACGGCGGCTCCGGCCCGGAGAACTTCGAGGCCACCTGGGGCGAGTTCGTGCGCCCAGATGGATCGTTCGGCTCACCCCAGGACAACCCGATCGCCGTAGACGGCGTCCCGATCACATGGACCGCAACGTTCTCGCGAACTGGCGAACTCACCGGGAGCTTCACCACTGCCGGCCCGGCTGCCTGCGGCCCCACCCACAGTCCACAGTGCGTGTGAGCTTCACCGGAAGCCCGGTAAGCCGCTGAGCCGTCCTGGGTACGAGTCCGCGATTTTCGCTCTCCCCGACCCGACTCGCGCGCCGCCAGACGCGGCGGTGCTATCACAGACCGCTCAAGCTGCCCGAACCGCGATCGCATCGCCTGCCCTGCTTTGCTGCCGCGACGAGCATTCCTCCATCCCGGCAGGCGCACCTGGCTTGCGCGGAAACCAGGGAGCGGGAGGGCGACCGGCCGCTGTTCAGCGAGGATCGGTGCGGTAGGCGATCGACCTGTGCCGGATCGCGGCGACGCGAACGGTTTGGTCGTGGTCGGCGAGTTGGTAGATGATGCGGTAAGCGCCGACGCGAAGCGAGCGGAGGCCGCGGAGCCGGCCGCGGAGCGCGTGTCCGGTGTGCGGCTCGCGTTCGAGTAGTCCGAGCGCGTCTTCGACGGCGTCGATCAGGGGCCATTCGAGCTCGAGGAGTTCCTGTCGGACTCGTCGCGCGAGGACGACCTTGGCCACGTGTCAGCGAGAGGCCCGACGTGTGGCGAGGTCGCGCCGGAGGTCGTCGAGGTCGATCGTGTCGCCCTTCGCGAGTTCGCTCATGCCAGCGTCGATCGCGTCGAGCGTCGCGGGATCCGACAGGATCTCTGCGGTCTCTTCCAGCGCTTCGTACTCGTCGACCGGCACGAGCGCGGCTGCGGGCTTGCCGTTGCGGGTCACAAGGACGTGGTCTCGGCGATCGGCGACATCGCTCAGAAGTTCGCTGAGCTTCGTTCTGAACTCTCGGACGGGAACAACTTTGGCCACAGGCCGCAAGTGTACCTCATTGCGTACACGCTGGCGTAGTCTGCGGCTGCGCGCACGCGCACGTGAACTCTCGTCGCGGCAACACAACCCACAAAGGGAGGATTCATGGAATCCATGCTGCTGGACGCCGCCGGCCACCACCGCGCACCGGTCACGATGCTCGGATATCACCGCGGCCGCCCGCCACGCAACAAGGGCGAGCAATATCCCGCGGACCCGCCCACCGTCGAAGAGATCGTCGCCGTCATGCGAACCGTCGGCGACCGGCCCGAGGCCCACCGACTCCGGGCGTTGATCGTGCTGCTGTGGCGCGCCGGGCTGCGGATCAGCGAGGCGCTCGCGCTCCAGGAAAGCGATCTGGACGCCTCGCGAGGCGCTGTCCTGGTCAGGCGCGGAAAGGGCGGCAAGCGGCGCGAGGTCGGGATGGACCGCTGGGCCTGGGACCAGCTCGACCCGTGGCTCGAGATCCGACGCGAGCTGCCGATCGGCGCGCTGCTCTGCGTGATCCATGGACCGACCGCCGGCCGTCGCTGGGAAGCATCCGCCGCCCGCAAGCAGCTTCACCGCGCCGCGGCCACAGCGGGCGTCCGCCGGCGGTTCGCGCCCCACCAGCTGCGGCACGCGCACGCGGTCGAGATGGCGCACGAGGGTGTCCCGCTCGTCGTGATCCAGCGCCAACTCGGGCACGCGAACCTCGGGATCACGAGCATCTACCTGCAGGGCATCGACAGCTCGGAAATCATCAGCACGGTCCACGGCCGGCCGTCGCCAACGATCTCCGCCACCGCCGGCCTTCAGCTGAGGCGGTAGCTCACTCGCGAGCGGGTCGGCCGGAGCAGGCCGGCCGACCCGGCTCGCACCCCAGCGTGGCGAGGAGGAGGTCTGTCGGCCGGCTTGACGCTACGCCGTGCTTTGTTGATTCGACGAGTACGGCCGCGTTGCTCTATCAGCCCTCAGCGCAGTGCCGGAACCACGTCAGTGACCACGCCGCAAGTCGAGGATGTCCCGGACGGTGTGGAACTTCGGTGGCGGTCCGGGTGTGATGTAACTACGCGGCGGCGACCATAGCGGCCTCCTCGGTCGGCACGCGGTTGGGCTGGTGAAGGGTGACTTCGCGTTCGACGCGGGCGGCGAGCTTGGCGAGGTCCTTGTAGCCGATGATCCGTCGGAACTGCTGCTCGGCTTCGAGCATCCCGGCGGCGGTCCAGCGCAGGCACATCTCGCCGTTCTGCCAGTACTTCACGTTCCGGGCGGTGCGGCGGACGCACTCGATCATCGATTCGCACGGGTTCGTGGAGGCGAGCGTCTTCTTGAGCGTGCCCTTGACGCCGAGCCGGGTGACGGTGAGCGTTTCGGCCATCCCCTCCCTGAGCGAGCCGGCCGCGCCAGGATGCGAGCGCTCAAGCTCTGAGGCGAGGACTTGGAGCTGATCGAGCGCCCGCTCGTAGTCGGTCTCCGCCCACGCTCGCCTGAGCCGCCGCTTGACGAGGGCACGGTCCCGCTCGGGCAGGTGGTCGAGCACGTTGCGCTCTTTGTGGATCTGGCAGCGCTGGACCGGGGTGCGGGTGCCGAGCACGTCGTTGACCGCAGCCCGGAGCGCCTTGGCGCCGTCGATCACGACCAGCACGCCCTGCTCGACATCCAGCCCGCGCGCCACGAGGTTGGACAACAGCTCGCTGGTGACCGTCTTGTTCTCCGTTGAGCCTTCCCAGAGGCCGAGCGGGATCTTCACCCCGTCGGTCGTGATCCCCAGCGCCACCACGCACGTGTGGTCCTTCAGGCCGACGCCGTCGATCATCAACACCGCCAGCCTGACGTCGGCCAGCGGCCGGGCCATCAGCTCCATCAGCGCCTCCCTCGTGCGCGCCACAAACGTCCTGGACACCGACGACTTCGACGTCGACCGTGCCTGGCTCTCGACCTGCTCGCCGACCGGCTCCTGCACCCGCCGGTACCGGCGGGTGGAGACGCCAGCGAGCATCCGCTCCAGCACCACCCGCGAGAGCTGATCGCGCGAGGCGAAGTGCTCATAGGTCCGGCACGGCACCTCCGACTCGCCGTTCTTGGTGCGCATCCGCGGCCGCTCGACCGGCACGCGGCGGCCGCCGAGCGTCACCTCCCCCTCGTCGGGTCCCGTGACGGTACGCCGTGCGCTCAGGGTTGTGCTTGCCCCTCGGGCCGCACACCTCCTCGACTTCCTCGACCATCAGCTCCTCCAGCACGCCAAGCCCGACACCGACGCTCAACGCGAGCAACCCCTCCTTCGCTGCCCCCACGAGCTCCCCGAGCGCCTCCTGGATCCGGGGCGGCAACGGCTCCTCGACAGCCTGCTCGGGCGTGACGACTCCCGATCGCGATACGGTCTGCATGGCGGTTCTCCTGTCTTCGTCGCCGGGGCGCCAACCCCGGCGGAATGGACTTGAAGCGCCCTACACGCTGCCAACAGCAGCGGACGAGGGCGGGAGGACCGCCACCTCAACTTCTACGCCGCGCGGGACAACCTCGATCGGCCGGCGGCGGAGGTCACGACCGCCGAGGTGAGCGCCTTTCTCCGCGCGTTGGACCACGAGGGGTTGACCCCTCGCAACGTGAACAAGCACCGCGAGGTGCTCGCCTCAATGTTCGCCTACGGCTGCCGCGAGGACTCCTTGGGCCTGCTGGCCAACCCGGTCGACGGGACCGACAAGCGACGGCAGCCGCCGCCCGCAGCGCTCGACTACTTCGAGGTTGAGGAGGTTGAGGCCCTCGCCGGCGCCTGCGAGCGGGGAGAGCATCGGCTGGCGAGGGAGATGCTCGATCCCTCCGAGATCGCGGCGCGCCGGCAGGAGGATCAGCGCGATGCGGACGCGTTTCGCCTGCTGTTCTACACCGGGATCAGGCTCGGGGAGGCCCTCACTCTCCGTTGGGGGGACATAGACATCGAAGGCCGGATCCTGTTCGTGCGCCGCGGCCTCTCCGCGGGCGAGGAGCGTCTCCCGAAGGGTGGCCGCGCGCGTTTGGTTCCGCTTCCTATGCCGGCGATTGAGACGCTGGCGCGGCTCCGTGATCGAGACGGCTTCACGGCCCCCGATGACTACGTCCTCGTCAACCGACTCGGTCGTCGACTTGACCCGTCGGCGCTGCGCCGTCGCTACAAGTGGGCATGCGGAGCTGCGGGCCTCCCCCCCGTCAGACTCCATGGTCTTCGTCACGCGGCAGGGAGTCTGGTTGCTCGGACGTCAGACGCGGTGTTCGTGCGAGATTTTCTCGGACACGCGAAGCTGTCCACAACAGATCGGTACGTCAGCGCGAAAGTGCGGCCAGAGGATCTTGAGAGGCTCGACCGGGCTTTCCGTGCCCACTCGTAAAGCCGCACGAGGCTTAGATCGAACAGTGACCGATACTGACCCGGCCTGATGACCGCCCTGAGGGCCGGAGGTCGTGGCTGGTCGTTGTCGCCTCTCGCCGGGCAGGCTCGTGTACGAACTCTGAAGCCGCTCATTGGAAGAGGCGTCTGATCCCGGGCCTTTGAGAATCTGGTTGGGATGCCGGCAGGTCGTGTGGACTTCTCGGCCATCCATCTATGACAGCCAGGCGTTAGGCGTCTGCTGGTGCCAGCGCGCGAGTGATCGCAGCGAACGCCATCACTCAACTATCATTGACGGTTCGAGATGTACAAGGTGGTTCTCGACCAAAGCGGCGTGATCGTTGGGAACCTGATCACCCTCCACAAACTGGACCTCCTGCATGAACCGTGGGTCGTGTCACCGGCTGGGGAGTGACGGGCACAGTCCGCCGAGGGCGAGCATCGCGAGCGCTATTGCCGCGTGAGGCGAGTGGA